>Ga0233431_1004018_pt1 | contig 16486 bp, 14 predicted proteins | sample SI_118_April2016_FD_179867 | JGI IMG/M metagenome (GOLD analysis project Ga0233431, IMG submission 179867) | Seawater microbial communities from Saanich Inlet, British Columbia, Canada - SI_118_April2016_200_MG | ecosystem: Environmental > Aquatic > Marine > Inlet | place: Canada: British... | reverse complement strand
CGTAAAGGAGATAAATAGTATTGATATCAATGATTCTGGAAAATATTTAGTTTGTTTGCTGAAGAAAAGGAATTATAATACTATCCGTGCTGTTCAGCAGATAGCTAATGTATTAAGTATCAATGTTAAACACATTGGCTTTGCAGGTGCAAAAGATAAAAATGCGATTACAGAACAGTATATCTCTATAACTGGTGTTAAAAAAGATAAAGTTAAAGGCATAAAGTTAAAGGATATTGAGTTAGAGTTTGTTGGTTATTCCAGTGCCCCAATCTCTTTAGGGGATTTAAAAGGGAATGAATTTATCATAAATGTTAGGGATTTAACTAATAAAGAGATTGAGAAAGTTGAGAGTAAACTTAAAGGCAAATTATTAATGCCTAATTACTATGGTGAACAGAGATTTTCTAAGGATAATGTCCAAATCGGAAGGAATCTGATCAAATCTAAATTTAAAGAAAGTGTTGAGCTTATCTTAAAGACTGATCCTGACTGTAAAGATGATATGGATGAACACTTAAAAGTGCATAAAAATGATTTTATCGGTGCTTTGAACATTTTGCATAAGAAATTGCTTATGATGTATGTACATGCTTATCAAAGCTATCTTTGGAATAAATGTTTAGATGCTTACCTGAAGAAAAGTAAAAAAGATATCAAACTTCCATTGATTGGTTTTGGAACTGAGATAGAAGATGATGCAGTTGAGGAAATAATTGATGATGTTATGGAAGAAGAAGGGATCACATTTAGGAGTTTTATCAACAAGCAGATCAGTGTTCTTAGCCCAGAAGGTGCTGAAAGAAATGCTTTTGTTGAGATTGAAAATCTGGAAATCTTAGAAAAAGGAGAAGATTTTGTTAAGATAAGTTTTAATCTTTCTAAAAGCAGCTATGCTACTATTGCTATTTCTTTTTTGTTAGATTAGAATTCTTATTCTGATTTATCGCTTGTTGTAACGTAACCAATTCCAACACCAATTACGATAACAGTTATTATAATGCCTTGATACATCTTATCAAATGTCCATTGTGGCGGCTCTCCAAACCAACCACGAGCAACACCAAAAAAATAAAGAACAAAACAAAAGCTTATTATCGTAATAGTAGCCTGGACAAGATTAACTTTATCTTTAGCAGGATTAGTAAATGCTGTAATTACCAGCATAATTAATGCTATCCCTAATAATAAAGGTGATAAATCTGGAATTACAGTTATAGTGTATATAACAGCAGCTACTACTATCACACCACCTGTCAAATAAGCTGGTCTGGTGGTTACTTGTCCCCCCAAAGCACCTATAAGGATTAAAGCACCAATAGCTGCAACAATGACTATTGAAAGATTAGGTATAGCCTCATTCATAATCTCAACTGGATCCATATTAGAAGGATATATATCTGTAACATGAGGTATTACCACCATTAATGCTATCACTAAAGCAAAGATCAGGTTCAATCTTCTTTTATCTTCACCAAAGACCTTAGATTTTGCTATAAGTGCAAAAAATATGACAAAGATAAGAAGGAATGGAAGCAAAACATCTCTTAATCCCCAACTTTCCATAATTTCTACAAACTTTACTAAATTATATGCCCTAGATGCCATATTGTTTTAATGTAGAATTAAATGTATATAAATCTTTTTATTGATTTATTCACATACCCTTCTGATTGCGATAATTGGGGGGTATGTGAATGACCAAAAACCCAACAACTCTTCATTCATGATTTAACATACCCTCTTAGGGGCAGTTGGGTTTTTGATTTATAATTTTCATTATGCTTTCTTTGTTCGGTTCAATAATACCTTTTTCAGTTATTATCCCTTTTATGTATTTAGCAGGTGTTACATCAAAAGCAGGATTCTTTGCATGTGAACTTCCGGGTGTTAATCTTATCCCCCTTACCTCCAACACCTCAAGTTCATCTCTTTCTTCTATAGGTATGTTATCCCCTGATTCACAATTAATATCAATTGTTGAAGTTGGCGCTGCAATATAGAATGGGATGTTGTTTTCTTTTGCAAGAACTGCTTTTTCATATGTTCCAATCTTATTTGCAGTATCTCCATTTACAGCTATCCTATCTGCACCTGTTATCACCATATCAACTTCTCCTTTTTTCATATAATATCCAGCTGCATTGTCTGCGATAACTGCGTGATGTATATCTTCATTTGATAATTCCCATGCTGTTAATCTTGCACCTTGTAACCTAGGTCTTGTTTCATCTGCAAATACAAAAATATTTTTATCATTTCTTTTTGCTGCATAAACAGGTGATAAAGCAGAACCCCAATCAACAAACGCTAACCATCCAGCATTACAATGCGTTAGGATCTTAGCACCATCTTTTATCAATGGTTCACCATATTCCCCTATCTTCTTGCATGAAACCGAATCTTCATCTGCAATCTCTTCTGCTATTTTTACAGCCTCTTCTTTGCTATTTGCCTTTAGAACTTTATTTACTGCATAGAATAAGTTTTGTGCAGTTGGTCTTGTATTTTTTATTATCTCTGCTGCCTTTTGAGGGTCTTCCCCTGCCAAAAAAGCCTGTGCCATCGCATATCCAGCTGTTGCTCCAATTGCTCCTGCACCCCTAACAATCATTGTTTTGATTGCTTTTGCAGTTTCTTGATAGTTATTGCAATCATAGATTTCAAATTTATCAGGTAATAAAGGCTGATTGATTAGTTTTACTATACCATTTTCTAACCAAACTGTTCTATATAGTTTGTTGTTTACTTGCATATTAGATTGTAATTTATGTGGATATATAAAAACTATGTTTTTATGATGATTGATATTAGAATATGTAGATTAAAAGAATATTATCTCATTCTTGATTGTTCATAACCTGATCTAGTCATTCCTTTCCCCCCATAACCACCAGCAACATAAACACCAGCACCCCTTAATTCATTTAACCTATCTTCAAAAAGCCCCCCATTAGAAGAAGGAATTGGAAAAATAGACCAATACATAGCATTAAACTTTACATCATCCAAACATGATTGTGCTTGATTTATACCACCATTTAACATGTTTCCATGCATCAACCTAAACCTACTTGATTGAACTAATGATTTAACCCAATCATAATTCGGTTGAGATGCTAACCATGAAACAGAGTTACCTGACTGTCTCAAATTAACATCTTGAATGCGGTAAATGTCTAAACAAACTGGAGCTCTAGTAACTAATCCTTCTTTAGAACCAAATTCAGTGTATCTATTAAATATTTTTTCCCAAAGTATCCTAAAATCACCTATACTAGCTGAATGCTCTATTCTAAATATAGGCTCTAATCTCTCCCAAGTCTCTTCCATCTTAACATTATCAGGATCATAAAATGAAGCACTCCAAAAAAAATCATGAAGGTCATCAAAGTCAGCTATATCTAGGTCATCATAAGGCAAGGATAAAAGATTTGTTAAATAATCATAAGGAGTAGATGAAAAATGACAAAGTCCAGCTCTTATTGCTCCAACTAATACTTGATATGGGTTGATATCTAATCCTATAACTTGAGAAAATCTGCCATTTGCAGCAATTGATGCTAAGAAATCAAAACCACCTAAAATACCAATCAAACCCCCACCCCTATTAGAAACACCTTCAAAATGCTCCTCAATACCATTCTCACCCACACAATTAGGGAAAAATTCTACTTTACCACTTAATTCTAATGAAGTATTAAGGATTATTGGCCTACCCATAATCTTAGAAGAATAATAAAGAATATTTAAATATATGTGAATAATTTATCATTTAATAATGATAATGTTTTTATATTAGACTAATTTATCAATTCAAAGGTGGTAATCATGGCAGTCAATGGAATTATAGGTACGGCACAAGGTGGACAATATGTGGGTATGGGTTCTGATTTGTTTAATAGTGATAATTCAATTATTAAAAGGGTTGCACAAGCATTATATGAAAGAGCAGACAAATTTTTTGGTTACAAAATAAGCGATATATCATTTAATGGACCAAGAGAAGATCTAGATAGAACATTAAATACACAACGTGCAGTTTATACTCACTCTGAGGTTTGTTTAGCAGTTCTGAGGGAATTATATGTGCAAAGATTTGGTGATGAATTTGATTATCATGCAAGCATAGGAGCATCATTAGGGGAGATATTTGCTTTAAGAGCAGGCGGTGCAATGGATCTTGAAGGAGGACTTAGATTAGTAGAAGCAAGATCTAGAGTTATGGAAGATGTTATAAGTTCAGATAACCCCTCTAGACAATTAGTCATAAGAATGTATGTTCCAAATATCGAAGCATTATGTTCAAAACATAATGTTGAAGTATCTAATTACAATGCACATAATCAGGTAGTAGTAGGGGGTTCTCCTGATGGAGTTTCGGCATTAAGAACAGAATTATTAGAAATATATAAAGATACACCTAGAGCAGAGTCATATTTTTTAGATATAGGTACAGCAGCCGCATTCCATACACGTAGTATGACTCCTGCAAGAATGGCATTTGCTCAAGAACTTGAAAAATTTGATTTTGATGGACTAAGTATGCCTGTTATATCAAACCATAGTGGAAATTCTTACTCTGGCAAAGGTACTGATATTAAGTATAGGCTTGCTAGGCAAGTAGACTCCCCAGTTTTATTTGGAGAAGGACTACAAGTTATGATAAGTAGATTATTAGATATGGCTTATGGACAATCCGTTGCTTTATTTGAATTTGGAGGGGGAAAACCAACTCCAGCAGGAGAAGATCCAAAATCTCCAGAAAAGCAAAGAGGACTTTTAGGTGGTATGGTTAGAGAAGCAATAAAAGATATGGGATTAACACCCAATAAAGAAGTTAGACCATATGATTGTGTTAGCGAAAGAAGTATTTTAGATACATTAGCAAAATTAGAAAAAGTAAGACTAGCAGAAGAAAACTACCACCTTGGAGCTCCCGAATTTGGAGAAATGAAGTTTATACTTCATGTGCCCCAAGGATACAATCCTAGGGCAGGTACTGTCCCCATAGGTTATGATCCAGAAACACAAAGAATTATCCAGAGAATACAACAAGGTAGGAATGAAGATAAAATATTAATAAGACAACTAGCAACAACAGACACAAAAACAGTACATCAACTAGGAGATATTTTAGGTGAAGATGTCAGACTTCCAGTTCTAGAAATGCATATCCTTGGGGATACACCGAGCATACTAGGGGCTATAGGAAGTGAAGCGATATTAAAACGATTAACAGATAGCAACCTGATTTAGAACTATTATTTTTTATTTCTTTATAAGCACCTAATTAAGTTCAACCACCTAATTCCAACAACTTAATAGAATCCAATCCCCTATACTTACCATTATAATCCATCCCATAACCTATCACAAATAAGTTAGGAATCGTATTACCCAAATAATCTATCTTTACTTTAACTTTTCTTCGTGAAGGTTTATTCAATAAAGAACACAGTTTTACTGACTTTGCTTTTTTCTTAATCAAGTATTTCCTTAAAAAACTAGATGTTAATCCAGTATCAACTATATCTTCTATTATTATCAGATCTTTATTTGATATATCCGAAGTTATAGCTTTTATTATCTTTATCCTGCCTACAGACCTTGCCCCACTATAACTTTTTAGTTTGATATAATGTTTTTTTATCTTTAATTTATTTATCTTATTTATTTCAGTTATCAAATCTTTTGAGAATCTATCTGCCCCATCCAGAACTATAACAAAATTTAATTCACCTTGTTGATTATCCAGAATTATCCTTTTAGCTAACCTTCTTACTATCACTAGTATCTGCTCTTTATTTAAAATAACATTAGAAGGATTATCTTTCCGCCAGTCTTTGACTTGTGGAAAGACTAATCTGGAAAAAAAGTGAGAAGGTGTTAGTAAACAAGCATACCATGGGTCTTTGACCTGTGGTATCTCCGAACTTTTTGACATCATTTCTTAAACTTATACAAATAAACTAATCTTTTGCCTGCTGGTTCTACAACCTGGTAAGCTTTTTTGAATACGACAATGCCTGCTTTTCTTAATCTTTTTAGATTTCCAACAACAGTATTGAACGATGCATCTAATAGTTTAGCTATGTCTCTTGCATTAAACCATTTAGTCCTATATTTCCTTAATAAGTCATATACTTCTTGCTGCCCCATAGGTAAGAAATAGTATAGTGATTATATAAACATTTCTATTCTAGGATAAATATGAAAGAAAACCTTAAAAAGCACATACAATATTCAATAGGATATGGAATATGATATTATATTTGTAATGGGAGAATTATTCTTTGACCACCCTTTATCTGGGATAGCTATACTTAAAAGGCTTCTTGAAAAGAAGGGATATAGTGTAGGCATAATAGAGATGCCTCAAAATGAAGAAGACATCAAAAAGTTAGGAAAAGCAAGATTATTTTTTGGTGTGAGTTCAGGAAGCATAGATTCAATGGTACGAAATTACACACCATTAAAAAAATTAAGAGTAGATGATAAAAACCTGGATTATAATGAATCTGTTCCAGACAGGGCAGTTATTGTCTATAGTAATTGGATAAAACATTGTTTCAAGGATTCAGTTATTGTGCTAGGGGGGACGGAAGCAACATTAAGAAGATTGGTTTATTATGATTATTGGGATAATAAAATAAGAAAACCAATCTTATTTGATTCAAGAGCAGATATTCTGGCATTTGGAGGTTCTGAAAAACAAATTTTGGAAATAGCAGATAGGCTGAAAAATAAAAAGGATTTGTTGAATATATTAGGAACGTGTATAATAAGCAAAGAAAAACCATCTGAGTTTGTTGAATTGCCAAGCTATGATGATGTAGTATCATCAAAGGAAAAGTTTTGTGATATGCAGAATCTATGGGGTAATGATAAGAATCTTGTTCAAAAAATAGATAATAGGTTTGTTCTACAATATAAAACTCCAAAATACACATCTAAAGACCTGGATGAATATTATGAACTGCCATTTACAAGAAAAATACCATCAAAGCATTTGAGTGGTTTTGAGTTTAGTGTTGTTACGCATCGTGGCTGTATAGGCAATTGTAATTTCTGCTCATTAAATCTGACTCAAGGCAATAGGATCATCTCCAGATCAGAAGAGTCTATCTTAAGAGAGATAAAAAAAATAACTAAAATGCCTCATTTCAAAAGTAATATTGATGACTTAGGTGGACCTTCCTCAAATATGTATGGTATGGATTGTGATAGCTGTGAAAACGATTGTATGGATTGTGGTAAGCTAGACAGGTCTAATAAAAGATCAATATCATTATTAAAAAAAGTACGATTGATCAAAGGTGTAAAACATGCCTACATTAGGAGTGGTATCCGGTATGACTTGGTTAATGATAAGTATCTTTCAGAATTAAAATATCATATATCAGGGAAATTGAAGATTGCTCCTGAGCATGTAAACAAAGCTGTTTTAAAGTTGATGAATAAAGATAAAGGTAATTTTAAGAAATTTATATCTGATTTTAAGAAATCAGGCTGTGGAGAGCTTTCTTTTTATTTTATGGTTGCACATCCTGGTTCAGGCATGAAAGAAAATAGAGAACTGGTAGATACTATAAAACATCTGAAAAATGCTGAATCAGTACAAGTATTTATACCAACACCTATGACAGTTTCAACTTGTATGTATTATACTGGGATGGATCCGAAAACAAAGGAAAAAATCTATGTTCCTTACACTTATTTAGAGAAAAAAGAGCAAAAAAGAGAAGTTTTTAAATCAAATCCAATAGGATTTAGGAATTCTAAAAATAAGAAAAAAAGTAAAAAATAGGTCTTAAAGACCAGCTTCTTTTAGAAAAACTTTGTTTTTCTAAACGGTTTAGAAAAATTAGCTTTCTAAAACTTGTTTCAATGCATCTGCTTTGTCAGTATACTAAGTTGTTAAGCAGCAATTTTATGAACTTGATAACCAACCACAACCATAGGCGTTACTTTTCTTTCAGTAGTTCCCCCTTCATAATCCAAAGTGAACATCTGTTCAGAAGTATGTGTTGTAGAGTAATTTTGCATTATTCCATTTAAAGCTCTAACTTGATCTTCAAAACCTGCCATTTCTGCTCTTGTTTTAGATATTTCTGTATCTTGTAGTGTAACATAAACAACAGCTGTATCTGCTAATAAGTTGTTTTCAAATAATGCTCCCAATGCCCTTTCATTACTTTTGCTTAAATGACCTACAAAGTCGTAATTGACATAGTTATATCTCTTATCTTGCATTTTAGCTACTTCATCAACTAGACTGCCATGAATAATATCTGTACCATCCAAAGCTTTTCTCAGACCATTTGTTGCGCCAGCTTGCATTGCCACCATTGCATTATAGACTCTTTCTTCTCTTTCAATAATAGTAGATGAAGCACTATCTAGATTAAGTCTTTCATATAATGTGGATAGGCTTTCGAATCTTTCTGATTCTAAACCTAAATAAGCAACATTAGCGTCCCCCAGAACTTCAGCTGCTTGCTCAGCCATCATCTCTCTTGTTGCGCATTTATCACTAGAATGGAATTGTGTAAACCCCAAGACTGATGTGTCATAAGTTCTTCTTTTTCTTATTTTACTTAAATCATAAAGATTTAATCTTCCTTCAAGTCTTCTTCCTCTGCATTCTGGCGAACCTACGAAATGTATTGGCTTGACAAATGAGTATCTTCGTTTAATATGTTGTGGTTCGTGTTTAATCCAATCTATGACTGCTGCGCTTGGAGAATAATTATTAGCCCTTAGTGCCCCATAACAATTGTACTTTATAACTCCCTCTTTGTTTTTAAATTCAAATTCTTCCTTCGTGAAATCATCAGCATTTATATTCTTTATAACTTCAATCAAAGAACTGTATCTTTGTTGTAATCTTGCTATTAATTGGCCTGTTAGTTCTCTTCCGTTTTTCTTTCCTTCTTCACCTTGCCAAGTACCTCTAGCAGTATGTCCAAAATGCCAGGGCCTTATTCCTGTGTATTCTCTTCTAATTTCTTCATTAGGATTATATTTAATCCAATCTATGACTGCTGCGCTTGGGGAACTTCCGTGAACCCTTTCAAGCATGGTTCCCAAGTTGTATTCAATAAGCCCCTTTTTATTTCTAAATTCAAATTTTTCTTTATAAAAATCATCCTTTTTAACATTCTTTATAACTTCAATCAAAGAACTGTATTTTTGTTGTAATCTTGCTATTAATTGGCCTGTTAGTTCTCTTCCGTTTTTCTTTCCTTCTTCACCTTGCCAAGTACCTCTAGCAGTATGTCCAAAATGCCAGGGCCTTATTCCTGTGTATTCTCTTCTAATTTCTTCATTAGGATTATATTTAATCCAATCTATGACTGCTGCGCTTGAGGAATTTCTATAATCCTTCACACTTTGCAACATTGACCCTAAATTATATCCTATAACTCCGTCTTTATTTCTAAATTCAAATTGCTCATCATAGAAATCGTTAGAATTTATATTTTTTATAATCCCCATTAAAGAACTGTATCTTTGTTGTAATCTTGCTATTAATAATCCAATCATTTCTCTTGCTAAATGATGTCCTCTAACTTCATCTTCAGTCCAAATATCAATTACACTTTTAAAATGATAAGCCCTTAAATCATGTAGAAGTCCAGCTCCATGAATTTCTCTAAGTGCTGCATCTAAATCTATATATTGAACTCTTTTTTTAACAGGATGTGCCATTCTATCTAGATCAGGACCTTCATGTTCTATAATGAATTCTACTATTTCATCTACTGTTTCTGAGTTTGAATTAGTCATTTTTCAAAATATAGCTGTTACAAATCAAGTTTTATTTATAAACATTACTATATTTGTCACTATTTAGTAATTAATCTGTAATTATCAGGTATATTAGAATTAAGTATAAGAAAAAAATAAAAATAGGTTTTAAAGACCAGCTGCTTGCTTTAAAGCATCTGCCTTGTCAGTCTTTTCCCAGGTAAAGTCTGGATCGTTTCTTCCAAAGTGACCATAAGCAGCTGTCTTGTAGAATATTGGCCTTTTTAGCTGCAATGTTTCTATGATCGCTTTTGGCCTTAGGTCAAATACCTTGCCTACTGCTTCCTGGATCTTATCTTCATCAACTGTATTTGTTCCAAAACATTGAACATTTACATTAGTAGGTTTTGCAACACCAATTGCATAGCTTAACTGAACCTCGCATCTTTTTGCAAGTCCTGCTGCAACAATATTCTTTGCTACATATCTGCACATATAAGCTGCACTTCTATCTACTTTAGATGGATCTTTTCCAGAGAAAGCACCGCCACCATGTCTTCCAACCCCACCATAAGTATCTACAATAATCTTTCTTCCTGTAAGGCCAGTATCCCCGTCAGGACCGCCAACAACAAATCTACCTGTTGCATTTATATGGATATTAGTTGAATCATCAATAAGGTCTCCACAGATTGGTTTTACAACATGTTCCTGTATCTGGTTCCTAAGTTCAGTTTCATCTACACACTCAAGATGCTGTTGAGCGATAACCACATCAGTAACCTTGACTGGCTTATCATCTTCATAAGCAACAGTAACCTGAGATTTTCCATCAGGACCAATATCTTTGATAATTCCTTCTTTTCTTACATAAGCAAGACGCATACTAAGCTTATGTGCAAGGATTATTGGCATAGGCATCAGTTCCTCTGTTTCATCAGAAGCATAACCATACATCATTCCTTGATCGCCAGCACCCTGATCTTTATCATCTCCGGAACCTTCAGTAACTCCCTGAGAAATGTCTGGACTTTGTCCGTGGATTGCAGACCAAACACCTGCATCTTCTGAATCAATACCAAACTTTGGATTAGTATATCCTATATCTTTCAATGCGCCCCTTGCAATTTTTTGAACATCAACATATCCTGTTGTTGTAACTTCACCTGAAACGTGAACAGTCCCTGTTGTTACTAATGTTTCAACAGCAACCCTTGAATTAGGATCTTGTTTTATTAATTCATCAAGTATAGCATCTGATATCTTATCACATACCTTATCAGGATGACCTTCTGTAACACTTTCACTCGTTATACTATATTTTTTTGCCATTTTAATGTACCTCCAAAAATTTGTTTTTGTGAGGTACCAGAAATCTTTGATTTCTCAGTACCTCCTCGTTGTAGGTTCTATAGTCTGTTCCCACACTATAAAAACATCCAGAAATAGCTTTATAAATATGCTTGATTAGATTATTCTTATAGGAATAAAGAGGTAAATTAGTTATTATGCCTAATATTCCAAAAGTTTTAAAAATTGAAAATTTTTAATCCGTTTGGAATTTAAAAAATTCCAAAAAGCATAAATATGAGTTCTAATTATTCCTGTATATGCCATATACACTAGAAGAAATAAAAGAAATAAGAAAGAAATTTGGATTGACACAGTCAGAGCTAGCCAATATGGCGGGAGTTTCTCAGAGCTTAATTGCTAAGATAGAAGCTGGAAGGATAGATCCTACTTACTCTAAAACAAAAAAAATATTTGAAGCGATTGATACATTAGGAAAGAAAAAAGAGCTCAAAGCACAAGAGATAATGACTGGTAAGATTATATCTGTTAAACCTAATGATAATATAAGGGAAGTCATAAAGAAAATGAAAGATGCCAATATATCCCAGATGCCAGTTATAGAAGAGCATAGATCAATTGGTATTATTTCTGAATCAATTATATTAGAGTCTTTATTGAATAATAAAGGTAATAAGGTAAAGGATATAATGGAAGATTCTGCCCCTGTTGTTTCTAAGAATAGCACTGCAAGTGCAATCTCTAATCTACTAAGGTTCTACCCCTTGGTTTTGGTAAGTGATGGCGGACAGTTGATAGGCGTTGTTACTAAATCTGACCTACTGGGCAAGTTGTATAAATAGCAGAATTAGATTTATCGAAAGTTTTAAATATCTTAAAAAGATATACATGATTGAAATGGTAATTGAACAGGTTCTAACTCAAAAAGTAGATTTCTCTAGATATGTGGGTCAATGGGTTGTTATTTGTGAGAATAAAGTAGTTGCTCATGATAAGAATCTTAATAAAGTACAAAAAGAAATAAAAGAATGTAAAAGAGTACCAACTATAGCAAAGATACCAAAAAAAGATACACTAATATTCTAAAATGTCAATAATATTTAGATATGAGCATGTTCCAAGAAAAGATGGTACGTTAAGACATGCTCCATTTATACCTTTACTAATTACTAATAAATTTGGGCGAACAATGAAAATTATTGCGCTATTAGACTCTGGAGCAGATACAACTGTAATTCCAAAAGATTTAGCTGAAGTTATTGGTCTAAAAGAGAAAAAAACTGATTCTGAAACTGGAGGGATAGGCGGTAAAGTAAAAGTCAAGGAATCAAAATTAAGATTTAGAATAGCTGGAAATAGGGAGAGCTATTCCTTAGAGGTTCCTGCATTGGTTCTTCAAGATGCTGATGCTGATGTCCCTTTATTATTGGGAAGGCATGGATTTTTTGAACAATTTAATATAACATTTAAACAAAATGAAGAAAAGATTGTATTGAAAAAGATATCACCTAAGAAGGTTTATTGATATTCAAAGATAAAGTTCTGCAAATTAGAAATTTCTAAACGATTATTACCCCACTCAGTTCGACAACAAAATTTATAAACTCACATCTTATACATCATTAATATGGCAGACAAAATTACTTTTTTTCCCATAGATATAAACTATAAGATAGAAAATAATAAAGCAGTGATCTATCTATTTGGCAGGACAACTGATAATAAGCAAGTATGTGTTGTTGATAAGAACTTTATACCTTATTTCTATGTTATACCCAAGAAAGGAAACGATATAGAGGAAAAACTAAATAAGATTCAGGTAGAAAGAAATAAAGAAATTTCTTCTGTTGTAGGCACAGAGAAAGTAAAGAAGCGTTTTCTTGGAAAAGATGTTGATGCAATCAAAGTGTTTGTAAGATTGCCCAGAGATGTTCCCATAATAAGAGAAGTTATCAAAGACTGGGAGATATTAGAATCAGTAAATGAGTATGACATCATATTCAAGAAAAGATATCTCATCGATAAAAGGATTACCCCATTTGCAGCTACAGAAGCTGAAGGTGAATTTGTAAAACAACGTTCAAAAGTTCCTGTTCTTGTTGCCGATAATATAGAACAAAAAGAAGAAACTTCATTAGAGTCACCAAGAGTATTAGGATTTGATATTGAAACATATAATCCCAAAGGCAAAGCAATTGATTTTGACAAAAACCCTATAATAATGATTTCGTTCTATGGAGAGAAATATAAAAAAGTCATTACATGGAAGAAATTCAAGACAAAACTTGATTATGTTGAGTTTGTCGATAGTGAAGCTGATCTGATCGAGAGGACAAAAGAGATAATCAAGGATTACAAACCAGACATATTAACTGGTTATTATTCAGATGAGTTTGACCTTCCATATATAATAAAGAGAGCAAATAAATATAAGGTTAAGTTAGACCTTGGATTAGACTTTTCTGAATTAAAGGTCAAAAAAGGAAAGCGGTCTAATATTGATATTGTTGGAGTCAATCATCTGGACATGTTTAAATTTGTAAAGAAAGTTGCAGGGCTTTCACTTGATATATTCTCATTAAGCTTAGATAATGTTTCATCTCAATTGATAGGCGAGAAAAAGGTTGAGGTAGAACTAGATGAATTAGCCAATACATGGGATAATGAACCTGAAAAGCTTGAGCCCTATTGTGAATATAATCTTCATGACTCTTTTTTAGTGTATAAACTTGCTGAAAAACTGATGCCTAACCTGATGGAGATGGTAAAGATAGTTGGAATGCCAATACCTGACCTTGTAAGGGTTGGGTTTTCGCAGCTTGTTGAATCTTATCTGCTAAAGCAAGCCATAGCTTTTAAGGAGATTGCTCCAGAATTGCCCCACCATAGTGAACTGGGAAAAAGAAGGATGCAGACGTATAAAGGTGCTTTTGTTTTTGAACCTAAACCTGGCTTGTATAAAGAGATTATTGTTTTTGATTATAGAAGCTTGTATCCGACTATAATCAGTTCGCATAATATAGACCCTGGAACCTTGAATTGCAGTTGTTGTGAAGGCAAAAATATTGTTCCTATTGAAGGTAATAAAAAATATTGGTTCTGCAGTAAGAAAAAAGGTTTTCTTCCAACTGTTCTTGAAGATTTAGTAAAAAGAAGAATGAGAATCAAAGAGATGATAAAAAGAAATGCATCTCCTGTGCTTGAAGCTAGGTCGCAAGCTTTGAAGCTGCTTGCCAACTCATTCTATGGTTATCTTGGATTCTCTATGGCAAGATGGTATAGTTGGGAAAGTGCAAGATCTACAACTGCGTATGGCCGTTTTTATATTCACAAAGTTATAGATGATGCTAAGAAAGAAGGATTTAATGTTCTTTATTCAGATACTGATAGTGTTTTCTTGGCCCTTGATGGAAAAACTAAAAAAGATGCAGATACATTTAGGGAAAAAATAAATATGGAACTTCCAGGTTTGATGGAGCTGGAATATGATGGCTTTTATCCAAGAGGAATATTTGTCTCTGCAAAAGCAGGCAAATCTGGAGCTAAGAAGAAATATGCACTAGTTAATCCTGAAGGTAAATTAAAAATTAGGGGATTTGAGACTGTAAGGAGGAATTGGAGCCCCATTGCAAAGAAAGTTCAGGAAAATGTATTAACTATAGTACTTAAAGAAGATAACCCTGAAAAAGCATTAAAATATGCAAAGAAAAATATTGAAGACTTGAGGAAAAACAAGGTTTTACTTGAAGATGTCACAATCCATACACAACTGCAAAAAGATATAGATGACTATGATGCGATAGGTCCACATGTTGCGATTGCAACTAAGATGAGAAATAAAGGAATTTCTGTAGGACCTGGCTCAAGGATAGAATTTGTGATAACCAGGGAAGGCAAAAGGATAAGGGATAAGGCAAGAATGCCTGACGAAGTTAATCAAAGCGATTATGACCCTGAATATTATATCAATAATCAGGTAATTCCTGCAGTTGAGAAAATATTTGAGGTTTTAGGTTATTCTAAAGATGACTTTGCTGCCAGTAAAGAGCAGAATAAATTGAGTAAGTTTTTTTGATAGTTTTAAAAAACGAGATTGATTATTGTTAAACAAAATCGAGAAAAAAAGCCAAAAATATAAATGGGCAAAAACAAACATCTTCTTATTACATACTGCTTAGATCCACTATAGTTGTTGATTATCTATTGCATTGTTCTGAGGAATTTTCCAACCTATATGATCCATTACGTAACCTTGATCAATTTCTGCCTTGGTTGCAAGAATAATTCGATGGTTGGGATCATCTAATTTTCTAGTGAATTTAGCATGTGCTAAGACCAAGTCATGCAAATCACCGCTAAAACTAACTTGAGGTCTAAAGTCAACATATGTAGTTTCTACTCCAAGAGATTTAGACATGCTCTTTCTAATTACTTCTCCAGCTTCTGTAACCACCATTCCTCTTCTAACAATATCAGGTGTAGCTATTCCATAACACCCCCTTACTTGAAAACCCAATTCCTCATATAATTCCTGAGCTTGAGATATATCTGGTCCAATTCCATATTCACGCTTAACAAAAGCGGTAACCAATTTGTCAATTTCAAATTCACTAACTAGGAATTGTGCATCTAGAATTTGTTTATTTTCATCACCTAGTAGATTAACTGTTGGGTAAGACACATCTGCTCCAAGTAATTCATTAAGATTTACCCAATATTTTCCTTCTTTTTCAGCAACTGCAGATACTTCATCCCTCATAGGTTCAAAATCACGTTTCTTAATTTCAAGACAAGTTGATGGAAAGGTCTTAGCTATTTTTTCTAAATCTGGTACTTCCATCATATATGATCCACCAATCGGATCAAATTCTTCCCACCTACCATTATATCCCAATAGAACTTTCTTTGTTCCATCATCAACTATAATCATGGTTGGCATCGTAGATACCACTAATCGTTTATATCCTGAAGGAAATGCGTTACTCATTTTATTTTCATATTGGTTGTTATTACTTTTGAGGTACAACAATCTTTATAAATCTTTTGATTCGTATTTGTTTTTGCCCTTTATGATTTTACTCTAAAGAACTTCGTTCTTGATGCACTTTTTTTATCGACTCTCTATGAGCCCCCACTTCGTTCGGTCTCTTCGAGCTACGTTGCACTCTCGCTCCATTTTTTAACTTCGTTAAAAATTCCGCTCAGGTCGTCTAACAGCCATTCGCGTTGTTAAAATGTTTTGCCTTCTAAAATATTGAACAAGTTGATTTTTTTAGAAATTATTTGTGTTGTTTACTATTTATATAATTTATATATCACCACCATGAATTGTTACGATTTCATACGAAAACTATATAAAGAAGTTTACCCATAATCTATTTGATTTAAAGTGGTGGGATTAATTAATGTATTTGATAGTGTA
>Ga0233431_1004015_pt1 | contig 16508 bp, 13 predicted proteins | sample SI_118_April2016_FD_179867 | JGI IMG/M metagenome (GOLD analysis project Ga0233431, IMG submission 179867) | Seawater microbial communities from Saanich Inlet, British Columbia, Canada - SI_118_April2016_200_MG | ecosystem: Environmental > Aquatic > Marine > Inlet | place: Canada: British... | reverse complement strand
GTTACCGATATTATCAAAAGTGTAATGGTAACTTCCATCCGACACTTCATTACCTGCCGATCCTTTTAACCAGGTGGCTGAAGTTAGTCTGCCCAGATTATCATAAGTAAACTTTTGGGTTTCATCGGTATTGATATCTTGATTATCAACGCCATCAATAACCCCTGATTTGATCTTATTGGTTCTACCATCAGTAATTTGTTGAAGTAGGGTGGGACGATTTTCTTCAAAGGTATAGCTAAGATTTTGAATTTGGGTACCAATATTATTGGTGGTGGTTAAATTACTTAACCGTCCGGTTGGGGTGTAAGTATAATCAGTGGTAATATTATTGCCCAGTTCCTTTTTCCCGATTTGATTGGCAGCGTTGTACTCAGAATAGACCGCAATGGGGAGCGGATGGTTTTCACCCGGTTCGTTTAAAGCGATTTGGTCGATAAATCCATTATCGTTGTAATCAATATTTTGGGTGGTGCCATCGGGGAAGGTGTATTCCAGGGGCGTACCGAATTCGTTACTGGTGATGGTTTCTGTAAATATTAGCGGACTACCGTTGATATTTAATCCTTCCAGCTGATGGTGTTTTTGAATTAACTGTCCATTGTTATCGTAATTAAAATAGGTATCATTATTTCCATATTTGACTCGGGAAAGCTTACCCATGGTATTGCTGACTTGTTCACCACCGGAGAGGGTAAAATCCTTATCATAGACGTATTCGGCGATGGTTGTGGTGGTAGCGCCATCTTTAACTTCTTTTTTGGTGATACGATTTAGATCATCATAGGTATAGATAGTTTCTCGATCTTTGCTATCGATTACTTCTTCAAGATTGCCACGACCATCATAATAATATTTACTAACACCGGTGGAAGGATCGTTTAATTTGGTTTTTCGGCCCAGGCTGTCGTAGTAGACATTGGTAATCAGTGGGTCTACACCGATATCCGCCTCAGGAAGCTCAACCCGGTTGACCTGGTTGGCATCATTATATTGATATTTAATGGCTTTGCCATTTTTATCGATTTTCTCAACTAGCAAGCCTTTGGCATTGACACAGGTTTTGGTATCCAGACCGGTGGGAATCGTCCCCCCGGTGACTTTTCCTTCTGTCAGAGTGGTACAAAAGTTATTGCTAGCATTGATATCATAGGCATATTCCTTACCGGAACTGTCGGGTCTGGTGGTGAGTTTTTTTCTACCGTCCGGTCTATAGATGGTCGTGATCTCTTTTTTCGGATCACTTGATTTATAGGGATAGGAGCTGGTAAAACTTCTTTCTCCGTTGACCCATGATTCGGAATGATCCACATAAATCGTTTTGTCAGCGGGGATGGTGGCGTTTTGATCCCCCGGATAAGTAACAGTTTGATAAACAAACCCGAAACCATCAAAATACTCCCGTTTGGTGATTGTATTTGTGGTGCCATCACTTTTTACTTTTTGAGTGGTGGTGATGGATTTATATTGAGTGTTAGGTAAACCTGTAATCTCATAATCGTAGGTAACAGTTCCGCCATTGGGGTTAGTGACAGTGCTAATCCTTCCGAATTTATCGTAAGTGTAAACAGTACCAATAGTTGTCGTTGATTCTGTTGACGCAATCGGTATGGATTTAAAATTTAAGCGACCATTTTCATCGTAACCATAAATTTCCTTTAAATGATCAACCGTTTTGCTGATCAACTGATTTGAACTTAAATCATAATTGTAAGCTGTTATTACTCCCTCTGCGTCCTGTTCATAATCAATTAATCCCTGGGCAGTGTAATTGATGTTTTGACGAATGGTCCTTGTCGTTCCAGTGCCACAAGTAGAGGTATCTTCACAGGCATAGGTTTTTGTATGGGATTTAAGTTCTACCGTGTTATGCCCTGGCTGAAACGAAAATATATCTTCTTTTATGACACTATCGCCTTCTTTAGTAACTTTGATAGAAGTCGGTAACATTGCACTCCAATTATCACCAATTGCCCATTCGTAAAAACCTGATTCGGATGTAATCTTAGTATTTTCATCCAGGTTAGTTCCATTGCCGTTTATACTTTCTACTTTCGTTATTCGGCCAAAGTCTCCATAAGTATTCACTTGATTATACTTAAAAACTGGATCCCCATTGAGATAGGTCTGGGTGGTTTTTGAGGCCAGCAGGACTTGTTTGATTTGGGTATTATTACTATCAACGGGATGAACGAAATCTAAATCAGCAGGTACTTGTGCATCTTTATAAACCAATATTTCTTCTTTTATTTTTTGTTCAGTGGTACCTTCATAAACATAATCGGTAATTTTAATCGGAGATCCAGCATAGATTTTATCACCATCCTGGTTAAAAGAAACCTCTCTTTTTGATATCTGTTGGGTATCATTTACGAATTCATTTTCAATAAAAGTTTCAAATCCCAGGTCTTTTTTCTTGGTGGGTATGCCAGGATAGTCCCGGCCGTTTTTGTATTCATAGGTGTATTTTCGGGAGTGATAAGTATCACCTACATCCCAACCAGCTGTACCATGTCCATTTTCTTTTATGATATTTTCTACCAGGAATTTGGAGCTGTCATACGCATTTCCGCATTTTTTACCATTTCCAACATGACCGGTTTCGTTTACACCACCACAGGTGGCATTAGTATCTGTTATAATAGCTCCAGCGAAGTTTTTGGTGGCTTGGTAAGCCACACGGATTTTACCACCGTTTTGGTTGGTAACTGTTTTGATTTTAAATTGCTTATCTGGGTCGGGGAAGTCGGTTATGGGAATTGCACCGGTAAAACTATTGCGGCCTTTGGAGAGATAAACATTACTACCGATTAGAATATCGCTTTTTCCATCACTATTATAGTCAAAAAACTTATAGTTACCTAGTTTGTTTGCAGGAACAGTATTAATAAGTGCACTTTTAGTAAATGTATTTCCATCTGAAAATGAAATATATGTACTAAAGCTTTTTCCTGATACAGTGTTAGGATTTATTCCCCTTTTTTGCCCATTATCTCGAGTACATCTATCTGGTCCACGATTTGGAGACGAGTTCCAAGAATTTTTTTTGAAAAACGCCTTATAGCTATATGTAAAGCGGCCGGCATTAGTGTAAATCAGGTCAGATTTGCTATCTCCATTGAAATCAGCTGAACTGTAGCCCATGTATCTTTGAGCTTTGACCATATAAGGCAATACAGTATAACAGTTGTTTGAGCAATAACCGTAATAATAGGATGTTCCAACATTTGCTATCGAAGAAATGGTTCGATTGAGTACTAGTTGATTAGAATTGTTGTTTATAACTTTGAGATTGGTTCTATTACTGCTCAGAGTCCATTTGTCTTTAATGCCATCATTATTAATGTCAGTATAGGATGAAATTGTGCATGGTTTACCTTCGTTACAAGGAGAAATCTTAGGAGGGTCTAGATCACTTGTATTTTTATCAATCCATTCGAAATTGGCTAACCTGAATATAATATTATCATCTGTAGCAACCTGCTCAATATATTCAATTGTGCTTGGTTTTTTAGCCACGTCTGTTTCATACCGAATATCATATTTTTTAATTTCATTGTCATCATATTTTATAATGATATAATTGAGTCGTTTAGTTTGTTTGATATAAGCGTTTTGGTCATACTTTTCGTAAGTGTCCAATCGATTTTCATAGTAAAATATAATTGAGTATCCGTTGTAACTAATATTATTTGGATAATATTCTCCATTGATTTCATCCTTGGCATAAGTAACGGTCCATTTATTACCAAAAGGATCTTTCATTTCTTCCAAAGCATAAGTCCTGAAAATATCCACCCCGATAGGATCATTCGGGGCATTTACGTTTAATGCTTTGATTTTAGAATTCGTAGAAGTGCCAAATTTCCAGGTGTTCCCTGATTGATCATGCATTTCCCAGGAACAGGGAGAATTATCAGGATTACCACAATAAGATGGAATATATTGATTAAAAGGGCTATTTTCGCCGCGGTATTCCCCATTAGGTAACTTAATTAGCCTTCCATCCGGCCCCGAATAAGTGTCATCGACACTAACGGAGTATTTAACTACCTTATTGAATTTAATTCTGGAAATGGCAGGGATACCGTAAAGTTTCCACCCCTGTCCTAATAAACCATTTGGATCTTCAGAATTATATTCCAAGGAAAGATTGGGTTGCACGCCGTTGATACCGGCTGGTACTTCAATGGGGATGGAGTAGCTGAATGAGCCGTCATAGTTGACCGTCGCCAATGAGGTTTCTGCCAACACAAAACCAAGTAATATCAATATTTTAAAAAAGAACAATCGGCGGAGATGAGCAGTATTATGGATAGGATTCATAGTCAGCTCTTCGGAAGATTTTAGTTGATGAAAGTTTTTGCTTTTTACTTATCAAACCGAAGATATCTTTTCAATCTATTTTTTTGTAAAGAAACATGGCCAACCCTATAAATTAGTCATAGCGAGGATTATATAATTAAAATAAATTCCACCTAAATATTTGGAAGGGAAGGGGAGGTTAATTCTCTGATTTTCCTTATCGAAAAAACAGAAAAGTGAAGATTGCCTTTTCAAATTGATGTGGGAATATAATGTTTTATGCTATCCAACAATGTACTTTATAAACTGTCTAAAAAAGCATTGATAAGTTGTCCGGCAACGGTACAATTTTCTGGAAGGTTGGGAAGTGTTTCTTTGGTATACCAGTTTGCTTCAACGATTTCACGATGATCTATTTTCACTTTACCGGATAAGTAGTCGGCTGTAAAAGCGATCATTAGTGAGTTTGGAAAGGGCCAGTTTTGACTTTTAAAATATTGGATATTTTGAACGGAGATTCCAACTTCTTCTTTGATTTCTCTGGCAACGCATGCCTCCAAAGTTTCACCGATTTCAACAAATCCGGCAATCACAGAGAATTTTTTTTTCGGAAATCTAGGGGAACGGGCTAATAATATTTGATTTCCTTTACGAATAGAGACAATAATACAGGGGTTAATCCTGGGATAGTAAATTTTATCACAATGATTGCAAATTTTAGCGCGTTCCTGGTCAGATAAAATCAGTTTTTCTCCGCAGTTGCTACAAAAATTGCAGTTTCGGCTCCAACGCATTAATTGAAAAGCCATCCCAATTAATTTAACTTGATCATTCGATAATACGCTAAATGCTTCCCGGGTAGTCAGTTTTTCCAGCTTGTTATTCGGCCATGAAAAATCATCGGTGGGTGTATTTATTACCCAAAGCGGCTTTTGTACCAATGAACCCAAATAAAAGGAATTGGAAATGGGTACATCTATTTCCTTATAATTTGGTAAATCATAAATTACTGATTCTTTTTTTAAATAGATATTGTTTTCGGAAAAAAGGATAATAATACTATCGCCGGCTATGTGACTGGGTTGAGTAAATTCTGGGATAAAGTGCATTGATTAAAAGATGGTTGAATTAGTTGATATCAGGAGCCAGATTTTCATTTCCCTTGGTGTTCCAGTAATTTTGAGCGATGATGCTGGCTTCAGCTTCATCAACATTCAGAATTCTCGCTAAGACTTTAACCGGAAATATTGATTGACCCGAGGCATGTATTGGGAAATCGGCGACTAGCTGAGGAAATTTATGACTAAATATGGCCAGGCGAGCAACAAAGTGAGCGGCCTGATACATACTTTGCTCAATTTCATTAATAGTGGTTTTGGCATCATCAGCCAGTAATTCATATAAACGGGAAATATCAGCCTCTTTTTCAACAACGATATCATAGTCTTCTGCAATGACTTTGATATGATCAATAAAAGCTTTGTTAATATGGATTTTTAATTCCTCATTAGAGAACCATTTTTCCGGCAGATTATTGAGTATTTCATCCAAATCGGTTTTGGCCATAAGTATTCCTGATTGGTAGTTCAATAAATGTTTAAGCTCCACTGGTTGACTTGCTTATCCAGGCTTCTGGCATTTGCACAAACGCGTTCTAACGATTCCCAAAAAACCTGACTATGGTTTTTGACGATGGTATGAACCAGTTCATGAAGAATAATATAGTCGATTAATTCATCCGGTAACCGCATTAAATGCAAGGATAAATTAATGTTATTTTGATAGGAACAACTACCCCATCTTGATTTAATATTTTTAATGGTCACCCGATTATACATAAAACCGAATCTGGCGGCCAGGATTCCCACCCGGTTTGGTAGATATTGCTTTGCTTCAATACGCCAGGTTTCTTCAATACCGGTTCTGATGGCATTTTGAATTTCTTCAGAGTAAACCGATATGGTTTCGGGATATTGAATCTCGGTAACACCTGGGAAAATTCTGATGGAAACTTTAGGTGAAATTGTTTTTTGTATACGCAGAACGTGATTTTTGGTATTAAACTGGCTGGATTCATCGAAAACAGTCGCTTTGTTCTCAACCTGTTCAATGATATTCAGGTGTGATCTAATCCAATCAACTTTATTTAATACAAATTGTTCTGCATCATAGTAGCTTACTGAATGAGGGACTGAAACCTGAATTCCTTTAAATGGCTTCAAAGTGATACTGATCCGTCGGGATCTTTTTCGTTTTTTCATGTGGACATATCCAATGTCCTCAAGCAGGAGAATCCTTTCTTTCATTTTTTTTATTATAATAACAAGTTTTGACATCAGCACTACCACAGCCTATTGTTTAAGCCAAGTGTTCAAATAAAATATCTAATATTTTGATACAGAGGTGATAATGAGCAGATTGATATCTATTTCATCATTAATAGCCTTAATTAGTGTCTGGCCGAGAATGCAATTATTTGCTTTTAATCCGGTAATTTAGGGTATCGCTACGAAGTCTCACGATCCTCGTAACAATCTGGTATTATGATGTTTAAATCTTTGCTAATAAATGTACATGTCCCCAAATTACCTACTTTTCGTTCAGGCACTAATTAAAAAAGACACAAATATGCTATTAAAGGATGTGAAATTTATTTTTACGAGTATTTTGAGTATTATACAATTAACACTGGGTTTAAATGGCGGTGTTAATATTAGAGGGTTTGGGAAGTTTGAATCTCAATTGATTTCAGGAAAAAGTCGACCAGTATTTATCTTCGAAATCATTCAATAAATAATAGGTCTTCAAAAAAAATGGAATCAATTTTGATAAGTTGAGATGATTTTTTTAACAGAGTCACATATATCTATAACCCTTTTTTGACCGTCTATTAAACAGTTGTTTTTTTGAATGCCATTTACTCGGGCTGAAAAGCTCTCGAAATCATTAAGATTAAATAGGTATTGTTCTGGTAGCAGATCAATGTGCCCTACCACATTACTAGCGACAATTTGCCTCTCCATGGAAAGTGCTTCGATAAGAGTATATGGCATCCCTTCGCCCCTGGAAGCGCTAATAAAAACATCAATAGCATGAAGGAATTCCAAGGGGTTGGCAATAGATCCTAATAAAGATATGTGGCTGGATAACTGTAATTTGAAGATGAGTTTTAACAGGCTTTTCTTCTCTTTACCTTCCCCTGCAATTAGTAATTTGAATTTTTTATCAGGCTGGTCTTCTAATAATTTTGAAAAGTGTTTAATTAGGATATCATTCCCTTTTTGCCAGTCCAGTCTAGTCAAAGCTCCTAGAATAATTTCATTGTCTTCAATATTAAATGATTTCCTGAGTGCTATGCGATTAAAGGATGATTTTAAATGTTTAATTTTTTCTATATCAATGCCATTAGCAATGACATGGTTATGACCGGTTTTGGTTAAATTCACAGATTCAGCTGTTGTCAGCTCACTGTTAGAAACGAAAATTAAAGCTGATGTAAATCGTTTTAATAATCGTTCAATAGTATTTTTGGCCAGATCTTTATAACCGGCTTCTTTATGAACACCGTGGTAGGTATGAATGATTTTTACTTTAAATAGAAATAGCAGTCTGGAATAAATACCAGCACCCCTGCCATGGGAATGAACAATACTGATTTTATTTTTTTTGCAAAATTTCCGTAACTTCAGCAAAGAAAAAACAGAAAATTTTCGATGAGGAAGCTTAAAGAAACCATTTGCAAACTTTTGATAATGTTCTGCATATGGTTTATCATTAGGTGAAGCAATAAACAGGTTTATATTATTATGGTATTCTTGAATATTTTCAGCCAAATCATTAACGTGTTTAGGACCGCCTCCTGTATCAGATCTTGTAGTAATCAGTAATACATTCATTTTTTGAATGGTAATAAAAAATTTAATTATGAAATAAACATACAATCCCCATAACTGAAGAATCGATATTGTTTTTCAACAGCAGTTTCATATACTTCTTTAATAAGTTCTTTATCTGAAAAAGCTGAAATAAGCATCAATAAAGTTGACTCTGGCAGATGAAAATTAGTTAATAGTTGGTCAACCACTTTAAATTGATAAGGGGGATAAATAAAAATATTGGTGGAGGTGGAACCTGATTTTAGCCGATCTCCATCCCAGGCGGATTCCAAAGTTCTTACTGAAGTGGTTCCTACTGCTACAATTTTTCTGTTTTGGGACTTTGCCTTTGTGATTTTTTCTGCAACTCGCTGTGATATGGAATAGCTTTCGAAATGCATTTTATGTTGTCTGATGTCTTCAACCCGGATCGGTTCAAAAGTTCCAATCCCGACATGAAGGGTGATGGTCAGAATTTCAACTCCTTTTTGCTTCAATCGCTCAATGATGCTTTCAGTAAAATGCAGTCCTGCCGTCGGGGCTGCTATCGCCCCATAATCTTGAGCATAGACGGTTTGATAGGTTTTGAGATCCTGATTTCGATCAGTTTCTTCTATTCTGGCTTTGTGAATATAAGGTGGAACCGGTGCAAAAGCATGTTGATTTAGTATCTCAAAAAATTCACCTTTATAATCAAACTCCAAAATACAATGCCCTTGCTGATTTCTACTGATTAATTGTGCCTTAATTTTTTGATCACATAAATTGAAAGTTTCATTTATTTTTAATTTAGTGGAGTTTTTTACCTTGCATTCCCACTGTTTATTCCCAACAGCTTGCACCAATAAAACTTCCAATTGAGCCCCGGTCATCCGGTTGCCCAGCAATCGTGCCGGAATAACCTTTGTGTCATTTAACACCAGAATCGAATCTTTTTCAATGATACTCGGTAAATCAAAAAAATGTTTATGATCAATCGTTTTTTGTCTGGTACTGATAATCATCATCTGTGAGTGGTCACGAGGTTCAACCGGTTTTTGGGCGATCAATTCGGGTGGCAGAATATAGTTATAATCAGATTTATTAAAGGACATATCCATCTTGGCAAATTTTTTGAATTATGAATGTCAGATTGACTTAATAAAAGGGAAAGAATGAATTTATACCAGGGAAGGCATATCTTGATTTCATGGAGTCCCTCTTGCTTGTAAATTGTTTGTCGCCAAGGAGGGCGAATGGTATTAGATGATAAAACAAGAACTATATTGCTAAATAATCTAAAATTTACCCCGGCACATTTAAATCGCTTGGAACAAAATGCGGCACTTCTATCCAGTACATTGGGTTTATTTGAACTTTTAAAACGAAAATCGAATGAAACAGAAGTTAAGGATTTTGTTAGAAATCAGTTTAAACGTATCAAAAAATCACTCAATAGAGCGCCTTTTAAAGAGAATAAGACATTAAAAAGGGCGCGTTCAGAGTACTACTCTTTCCAACGTTTTATGTAATTATATAAAATAAGGTGACATGTACTTTTACTTGTTACGTGTCCCCTTACTCCCTCTTAAAACAGATTCGCATTACCGATATAAGTCTCAGGCTTCAATTCCATGAGTTCTTTTTTCACATCTGCAGGTAAATCTAGGGATTGAATAAAAGCTTGAATTGATTGCTGATCAATTTGTTTTCCCCGGGTCAATGCTTTTAATTTCTCATAAGAATCAGGAATTTTATAACGGCGCATAACCGTTTGCAATGCTTCTCCCAAGACCGGCCAGGCTTGACTTAGTTCAGCTGAGATATACTTTTCATCAACCGCTAGTTTGCTTAATCCTTTAAGAGTAGATTGGTAAGCCAGGACTGAATAACCGAAAGCGACACCAATATTTCTCTGAACTGTACTATCGGATAGGTCCCTTTGCCATCTGGAAATTGGTAATTTGATGGCTAAATGATCAAATATAGCATTTGCTAATCCCAGGTTTCCTTCTGAATTTTCAAAATCAATTGGATTAACTTTATGCGGCATGGTTGAGCTACCCACCTCACCTTCCACTGGCTTTTGCTTAAAAACACCGATGGAGATGTATAACCAAATATCCCGGTCTAAATCCAGAACAATATTATTCCATCGGATCATCTGATGAAATAGTTCAGCCATATAGTCATGGGGCTCGATTTGAGTGGTGGTTGGATTCCAGGACAATCCTAAAGATTCAACAAATTTTTGACTAATCGATGCCCAATCAGCTTTCGGATAGCTGGCAAAGTGAGCATTAAAATTTCCAACTGCGCCATTAATCTTGCCTAAAATGGATTGATTTTTTATTTGATTGATTTGCCGGTCAAATCTGGCGACTACATTAAAAAATTCTTTCCCTAATGTTGTTGGTGAAGCCGGTTGACCATGGGTTTTTGATAATAAGGGAATATTACGATAGGTTTCAGCTTTATCTGATATATGATTTTTCAATGATTTACAGGCCGGTATAATGACACTGTCCATTGAATGCTTAAGCATCAGTCCATAAGCCAGATTATTGATATCTTCACTGGTACAGGCAAAATGGAGCATAGGAATGACTTCGGAAAGTCCTTCCTTTTCAAGTAGATCCGCTATGTAATATTCGACAGCTTTTACATCATGGTTGGTCTTGCTTTCGATGGTTTTAACTTTCAAAGCATCAGCAGGTTGAAAATCCTGGTAAATTTTTCTTAGTTTACCAGAAATTGTGTTGGAAAAAGGATTGATACAATCGATTTCGGTGGATTCGGATAAAGTTAATAGCCATTCAATTTCAACTTGAGTCCTGTATTTGATGAGTGCATATTCACTAAAATAATCCCGAAGAGATTTTGTTTTTGAAAAATATCTACCATCAAGTGGCGAAAGATTTTGAACCTGATCGATTGCTTCCATGATAAACTGTTGTTTATGGTTGATTATAGCAAGCATCAATATTATTGACTCATTTTTTAATAACTAGAAATGGTGAAATTTGGGGACATGTACTTTTTGTGTTACGTGTACCCTGATTTCACGGACAATGACATTGTTAGTCGCTATATAGTACTGGTGATTATTTTGCAAGAATATCATAATTAATGAATTCCAATACAAAATCAATCACTAATAGACACATAACTTATTTGATATCGTTGTACTATTTCAAATATTCACCACCCAGATCACAGAGAAGAGTTTGAATATGGCCGCCAGGGATGGTGGCCGTGCTGAAAATAAAAAATTCTCTATTAGTGCCTTAAACAATTTATCCCAAACGCGATTGGCTATGTTGATAAAACCAGCCGGGTACTATAATCAAAAGGCTTCTTATATTCAAAATTTTCTGGAGCTAATTGGAGAAAATGGATTTGAATCTATTGAAGAGCTGTCTGTTACAGAACTTCGCAAAAAATTTTTATCCATGGTTTATTGGTGACTCATGGTAAAAAATACTATCAGAAAAAACCATATGGGGTCGGTGATCCACTTTAGATCTTGTCGCTTTGAATTCGGGAAGTTATTATCTGGTTACTGATTTCATGGAATTGTTAAACTAATAAAAAAAGGTGTCCCTTGAGTTTGAATATGGAACGCTTCACCCGCATGGGAGAGGAAGCAATTTTTACGGCACATAAAATAGTGATCGATCATTCTCAGCAGAGAATGGAGGCTGAACATCTTTTAATGGCATTGTTGCAGCAAAAAAACAGTCTGGTCACAAATACAATTCCTAAAGCCAAAGCAAAATCAATAATTGCTAGCCTGGAGCGCTTTTTAAAAAGATCTCCTCGCTCTACTTCTGGTTCTGAGGATGTATATTTATCCTATAATTGTGAACAAATTATTAGAAAGTCGGAACAGGAAGCAGATCGTATGCGGGATGAATTTCTCAACCCGGAACATTTGTTGTTGGGTATTGCATCAATTCCCGCTATCGAAGCTTCCAGACAATTAAAAATTGCGGGATTTGAAAAGAAAACACTGATTCCATTAATAAACAAAGCCAGAGAAGGAGAACGAATTACTGAAAAAGGTGAAGCGGTAGAAGGTAGTAAAATTAGCGATTTTTGTCAGGATCTGATCGTACTGGCGAAAGATAATAAATTTGATCCTGTGATTGGGCGGGATGAAGAAGTCAGGCGTGTCATACAGGTTTTATCCCGTCGAACCAAGAATAACCCTGTATTAATTGGAGAACCAGGAGTCGGGAAAACAGCTATTATTGAAGGATTAGCAACCAGGATTTGTCATGGTGATGTTCCGGATTCAATTAAAAATAGTCGATTACTTTCCCTGGATTTAGCGGGAATGATTGCTGGTGCGAAATATCGCGGTGAATTTGAAGATCGTTTAAAGGGATTATTAAAAGAGATAGAGGTTTCAAAAGATAATAATATTTTATTTATTGATGAATTACATACGCTCATAGGAGCAGGTGCTTCTGAAGGGGCGCTGGATGCATCTAATATGTTGAAACCCGCACTGGCACGCGGTATACTTAGGTGTGTCGGGGCAACGACTGTCAGTGAATATAAAAAACATATCGAAAAAGATCAGGCTCTGGAAAGGCGATTCCAACAGATTTATATTAAAGAACCTTCTGTAGAAGATTGTATTGGAATTTTGCGTGGGTTAAAGGGAAAATATGAAGTTTATCATGGGGTGCAGATTAAAGATTCTGCTATCATCGCAGCTGCAAAATTGGCTGATCGGTATATCCCCGACAGGTTTTTGCCAGATAAAGCGATTGATCTGATGGATGAAGCAGCATCTATTATTCGGATTGAAATTGATTCCATGCCCACTGTGATTGATCAAAAAGAAAGAAGAATGATACAACTTGAAATCGAACGAAAAGGGTTGATTAAAGAAGAAGATAAGAACTCTTTGGTTCGGATGAAAGAGCTGGACAAAGAATTAAATGTTTTACGCATGGAAACAGAAGAGCTTAAAAAGCAATGGCATAAAGAAAAGGATTTTATACAAAAAACCCGTAATATAAAGAAAAAGGTAGAAACAGCTATCCAACAGGAAAAGGAAGCCCAACGGTCAGGGAATTTAGAGCTGGCTGCGAAATTGCGTTATGGTACTTTGGATGATTTACAGAAACAACTACAGGAAGCGCATCGAACCAGTGAAGGTAAACAAGGCAGGTTACTAAAAGAAGAAATTGATGAAGAAGATATTGCCATGATTGTCTCCAAATGGACGGGTATTCCGGTTTCAAAAATGTTATTAGTGGAACAGGAGAAGTTACTCAACATGGAAAAACTAATGTCTGAGCAACTGGTTGGGCAAAATCAAGCCTTGATCTCTGTTTCCAATGCCATTAGAAGAGCCAGAACTGGGATTCAGGATCCAAATCGACCATTGGGATCTTTTATTTTTATGGGGCCTACCGGAGTCGGAAAAACAGAACTGGCAAAAACCCTGGCGCTTTTTTTATTTGATGATGAAAAAGCCATGATTCGTTTGGACATGTCTGAATATATGGAAAAACATACCGTCTCCAGACTAATAGGGGCACCACCGGGTTATACGGGATATGAAGAAGGTGGAATTTTAACAGATGCGGTTCGCAGAAAACCCTACTCTGTTGTTTTGTTGGATGAAATCGAAAAAGGTCACCCTGATATTTTTCATATTTTACTGCAGATCCTTGATGATGGTATTTTAACCGATACAAGAGGCATTAAGGTTGATTTCAAAAATACCATCATTATTTTAACTACCAATCTCGGTAGTGAAGCAGTTCTTAAATTAAATGCGGAAAATAAAAAAATTACATCTGCGATTTCCCGAAAAATTATGCTCACTCAATTCAGACCCGAACTGTTAAATCGCCTGGATGAAATCATTGTCTTTTCACCGTTAAAAATAGAACATATCGAAATGTTAGTAAAAATCCAATTAAAGAAATTAGTCGCACGATTGGAGGATATGAATACCTTTTTAAAGATTACAGATGATGCACGAAAGTTTCTGGCTTACAATGGTTATGATCCGGAATTTGGAGCCCGACCCTTAAAACGAGTGATTCAGCGTGAACTGGAAGATGTGTTGGCCTTTAAAATGCTGGATGGAACTATAAAACCGGGAGATCATATTGAAGTCCGGGCGAATAATAAACAGATATCTTTTCATAGAATCAAACCCGAAACTTCGAACTGAAGTTGATAATAGCATTATTTTGAAACTCACCACAGAGAATCTCTTTTTCGACCACTAATCCCTAATTCCTGTTGCTTAACTTTTCAGTAAAACCCATTCGAACCATTAACTCATGGATATCAGTTTTATTATATGGTTTAAGCAGGTAATGTTGGCAACCATCTGAATAGCTTTTCATGACAGTATCTGTGTCACTGATAGAGGTTGTCATGACTATCTGAACTTTATTAACTACCTCAGAATTTTGTTTTTCCCAGGCTCGTATTTCTGTCAGGACCTCACTACCATCTTTTTTAGGCATTATGATATCGAGAAAAATAGTATCAAAAGGCTGATTTTTTTGATGAGCCAAAATAAATTTATTCATGGCACTTTCCCCATCAATTGCATTATCAACAGCGCCGTACTGCACTAATAATTTTTGCAATAATAAGAAATTAGAGGCATTATCTTCAACGATCAATATTTTCATAATTGGGTAATTTTAGATTTTTTTAACTGTATTGAATATGGTTTTGATGTTATATGTTTATTGATAATCAGTGCAAGATCAATTTTCACTAACTAAATTTTCCCATTATGGATTGTTGTATTAATCTGAATTAACATTTGATATTTAGTGTCTGAACGAAAAGTAGGTAATTTGGGGACATGTACAATTTTTAGCAATAACTTAAACAGTTAAATACCCGATAGTTACGTCCCCCAATTACCGATTTGATATCCAATAATGGCATTTTCGTTCAAACACTATTTAGAGAAAAGATAGAAGTACTGTATGTAGAGCATTCACCGAAAAATTATGTATATATCTGAAATTAATATGTAAATTGTTCGTTGAGATTGGCTAGCCGCTTTTATTTCGGCATTAAAAAAGATGGTGTCGAAATTAAGAAAATTATTGGGATGGATTTTTGTTGAAATATTTTGTGATTGTGTAATTGAAGTTTTTGAGCGAAGAGATACAAAGGGGCTAAATAAGAGAGCTCGTATCGGAGAGGTTAAAAACTTTACTGGTATATCGTCCCCTTATAAGAGGCCTGATGCGGATTTAACTTTTAATACAGGAAATGATCGGATAGACGAGTGTGTGGATCAAATAGTTAACAAACTAATAAAATTAAAAAATATTTGAAACTGATAATAAGACGATTTAAGTGTAGGTGATATGGATTATTATATATTTAATGGTGATGCAGATGGTATTATTGCAACCCGAATTTTTTCCGGAATAAATGGGGGTAAAAATAAGTTTATCACTGGGGTAAAAAGAGATATCTCACTTTTAAAACAAGTTGAGCATCTCCAAAATCAAACGATTTCTGTGTTTGATATCGCAATTGAAAAAAATTTGATGGCTTTGGAAAAACTACTGAAAAATAATTGTATAATTAAATGGTTTGACCATCATATCAGTAATGATATCCCAAACAATCGAAATTTTAAACCTGTGCTCAACACCGATCCCAAGGTAAATACAACCTGGCTGGTTTCTAACTATCAGAAAAAATTTACTCCCTGGACTGTGGCGGGGTTATTTGGTGATAATATGACGAAAACGGCTTTAAATATAGGTCAAATAATTGATCTGAATAATGAACAAATAGAGTTGTTAAAGGATTTTGGGGAGCTACTGAATTACAATTCCTATGGAGAAAAATTAGCAGATCTCTTTTTTCCACCAGTTGAAATCCTAAAACGAACCTATGATTTTACTGACATTTTTGATTTGATCGATCAAACTGACATTTATGAAATACTGTCTGAAGGTAGAGATAAAGATTTAAAGAAGGCTCGAAATGCTGAAATTATTGCGCCTGGGGTCATTCGTTTTCCCAATGAAGCCTGGGCTAAAAGAGTGATCGGTATCTATGCAAACGGGATCAGCAATAGAGAACCCGAAATGGCACATGCGGTTTTGGTTGAAAATAAAGAAATGGATTTTGTTGTTAGCGTAAGATCAGCAATTAATCAGGAAAAAAACGTGGCAGAGTTTTGCAGTTTGTTCCCTACAGGAGGAGGCCGGATGAAAGCGGGTGGAATAAATAAACTTCCACAAGAGGCGCTGGGAGCTTTTATTTCAGCTTTTCAGAAATTTTTTAATCATTGAAATATTTACTTTCAATGAGACTAGTATACCAATTTCA
>Ga0233431_1004014_pt1 | contig 16515 bp, 10 predicted proteins | sample SI_118_April2016_FD_179867 | JGI IMG/M metagenome (GOLD analysis project Ga0233431, IMG submission 179867) | Seawater microbial communities from Saanich Inlet, British Columbia, Canada - SI_118_April2016_200_MG | ecosystem: Environmental > Aquatic > Marine > Inlet | place: Canada: British... | reverse complement strand
GGATCAATATTTCTAACTCAGAACAGTATTTGTTCTTTTTTATGATTGTTTTTCTGTTCTAAAAATTGTTGTTTTGCAAAGCCAATTGGTTTGTCTTGTTTATTTAATAAGGTCTTATAAGCCGACCTAATATCCTGTTCAACAGGAAGAAGAAAAGAAAATATGCTTCCTCCCGTAGGATTATTTACGGCCCATAATTTTCCTTTATGCGCACTAATTATTTCTTTACAGATTGATAGACCGAGACCTGTGCCGCCCGCCCCATTTTTGGTTTTACTACTTTGAACAAATTTATCAAAAATAGTTTCTAACTCATCTTTTGGAATACCTACACCTTGATCCTTGACCTCAAAAAGAAATGCCGGACACTTTTTTATGTCTGTTTTTCGGTTTCCTGCAGGCATATCACTTTGAACAATAGAAATTGTAATTTTCTTATTGGGGGGCGTAAACTTAACGGCATTGGCAATCAAATTACGAATAACCTGGCTTATCTTGAATTCATCACAATTAATAGTTGAATTAACATGGTTGGTTTCAACCTCAAGAAACAATTCTTTTTCGGTCATCAAAACACTGAATTCGCTTATTAATTCTCTAATCATTACACCTGGGTTAACTTCCTTCATATTATAATCCATTCGTCCGGATTCAAGTTTGGACAAATCCAAAAGATTATTCAGCAGGGAAAGAAAACGATTACTGACCGTTCTGATTATAGAAAAATAGTGCAAGAGCTTATCTTTACCAGCAACATCAATTTTCTTAATACCAAAATTGGAGTAACTTAAAACCTGATGCATTGGTGTTCGTAGCTCATGAGACATATTACTAAGAAATTCACTTTTAGCTCGATTGGCTTCTTCAGCTGCTTCTTTAGCATTTAAGAGTTCTCTTGTTCGTTCGGAAACTTCTTTTTCTAGTTGCTGTTGATGGTCTTTCAATATATCCTGAGCTTCTCTTTGTACCGTGATATCATGGACTGTTCCGGTAATAAATAGTGGATTTCCATCGGGACCGATTTCAATATCACAAAAAGCTTCGATCAAACTTGGAGATTCACCAACGGAAATAGTACGAAATTCAAATTTGAATGGCATTCGGTTTTCCAGCCCTTCTCTCAAAACCTGCAATGTTTTCTCTTGATCGTCCGTATGGATTCTGGAAAGAAAAATATCAAATGTTAAAAATTCTGGATGCCTATCACTTTGCTTATATCCCATTAACCGGATCATTCCCTCAGACCAATTAAAAACATCACTAATCAGGTCCCATTTCCAATTGCCGGTTTTAGAGATCTTTTGAGCGTGAGTCAAGGTTTTCTCAGATTCTTTAAGTGCCAGCAATGATTTTCTTTGTTCAGTAACATCAATGGCATAATGCAAAAATATATCGTCTTCAACATGGATCCAGTAAGTGTCAAAGGTATTGTTGTTTGAGATAGTGTCAGGGTCATTGCATTGGCATTTATTCTTTATGGCCTTATCTGCCATGCAGAAACTACACTTGGGATTAATTAACGGTTCCTCTTTTTCAATTCGCTTTTTATTTTCTTCTGAAATAAAAAGACTTTTTCCAAAATCTTCCCAACATTTGCTACCAATTCGAACGCCAAGCTCCTTAGCGACTTTATTAGACGCAATGACCGTTCTATTTTTTTTAATCAGCATTGCAGGATGTGGGAGACTGTCCATTAATAAACGGGATAATTTTTCCGATTCTTTCAACGACGCTTCTACCTGCCTATTTTTGGCTTCTATCTTTGCGGTGTGAAAAGCAATTTCAAGTGTTACCCTTAATTCTTTCTCTTGAACAGGCTTGAGTATATACCCGTAAGGCATGGTTAGTTTGACTCGATCAAGTCTTTTTTCATCATGGTAAGCGGTCGAAAAAACAATCGGTGTATTAAACTTTGTTCGAATATCAGCAGCCGTCTCAATTCCATCCATGTCACCTTTAATGTTAATATCCATTAAAACAAGATCCGGTTGGTCTTCTTCGACTTTTTCTATGGCTTTTTCACCTGTATCGACCGTTGAAGTCACTTCATAACCCAAACCCTGCAACTGATTTTCTATTGCCATAGCGATGATGGCTTCGTCTTCGACAATGAGTATTCTAGCTTTTTCCATGGGTTGTACCTTAAAATTGAATTGAGCACCCTTCTTGTTTCATATATATTTACTTATATAGAGGCGGTTTTTTACTGATATGGTAACTTAAAACTGAATGTTGTTCCTCCTGTCTTATTATTTTCAGCATTCAATTTCCCATGATGTGCTTTGATAATTTCATTACTAATGGCTAACCCTAATCCGGTACTACTGGTCTTATTTTTAGTTTTGCTGCTTTGGGTGTACTGTTCAAAAATTGAATTTATTTCATTTTCGGGAATTCCAATTCCTTCATCCTGAATGGAAAAGGATAAAGCTGCTGCTTTGTTTTGGTTTTCCTGATCAATGGTAATTACAATTCTCTTTCTTGGGGGAGTGAATTTAATAGCATTTGACAAAAGATTACGAATGACTTGTGCTAATCTAATACCATCTGCAGTAATTAATGAATTCCTATTTCCGTTAATAATTTCAAGATTTATTTCTTTTTCCTCAATTGATGTTTGGAATTCATTGGTAACATGGGTTGTGATTAGCATCAAATCTTCCTTTTTCATATCATAATCCATTTTTCCAGCTTCCAGTTTCGAGAGGTCTAGAATCTCATCCAATAATATTGCCATACGGTTCCCGGTTTCATTTATTCTTTTAAAATAATACACCAATTTATCTTTACTAACCTTATTTATTTTATTAATTCCAAAACCTGAAAAACCAAGAATATGATGAAGCGGCGTTCTCAATTCATGCGATATCTGGGCGACAAACTTACTTTTTGATTTATTGGCTTTTGTTAGTTCTCCCGTTCTTCTTTGAACCCGGCTTTCCAATTCCTCATTTGCTTTTTGTAAATCATCAAGCGCTTTTTTTCTATCAGCTTCTAATTTAAATATATAAAGAGCCATTTCAATTGCTACTTTCAAATCTTGTTTTTTAAATGGCTTCAACAAGTAACCATAGGGCTTTGTACGTTTGGCTCTGTCAAGCACCCTTTCATCACTAAAAGCGGTTAAAAAGATAATGGGAATATGATGGTTTGATTGAATTATTTCTGCTGTTTCTATTCCGTCTATATCACCTTTCAAATGGATATCCATTAATATCAGATCAGTTTGTTTTTCTTCAATATTTTTAATAGCGCCAGCTCCTGAATTGACAATGGCGCATATTTCGTAGCCCAGAGTTTTTAAACTTTCCTGGGTTTCTAACGCGATAATTGATTCATCCTCAACAATTAAAATCCTGGCTTTATTCATATCGTTCCTTGATTTTTAATGATCGTTCTCTATGAAATAAAGTGACTTTGAATTTGTGCCATATTATCAATAACAACATCATGGTTTTGTATTACCCATTTTTCGTAGCCATCAATGGAATTTGGAAAATTCACGTATAAATCCCAACACTCTTTACCATTGACTGCAATTTGGACACTGTATTCCGCATCAGTAAACAGTTATTCTAATATTTACCTTCCCTATTACTTAATGATTTGTATGATATATTCCTTATTCCGAACTTCCATGAATTTGTCTATTGTCCCTCAATTAGTTTTATAGCCATCTCTGCCATCTGGTTCATATCTGGTTTGGAAACTTGAAAATCCGCCCCCACTGATTCGCCTTTATGTCTAAGCTCGTTTGTAATAATAGATGAGTATAAAATTACAGGGAGATCTTGAAGCTCGGTATCTTCCTTAATTTTTTTGGTCAACGTAAAACCATCCACCAAAGGCATTTCAATATCACAAATCACGATATCAAGAAAATCTGTGGCTGTTTTGTTTTCAGCTTTGGCCTGCGCTTTCAAATTTTCCAAATACTTTTCGGCTTCGGCTCCATTATTGGTCATATTTACTTGAAAATTAGATTTCTTAAGATTTTTTTCCAACATTTTTCGAATGGTCGGTGAATCTTCTACCACCAAAGTTTTATAATTTTGATCTGCTTTAACTTCAGTTTTCCACAACTCTTCAATAGATTCGGGATTTAGATCAGAAACAATATGTTCCAGATCTAATAGTTGAATAAAATGGTCCCCTTTATCCACCATACCGATAATTGATTTGGTGTCCATACTTCTAATAAAATTACCAGGAGGTATCAGTTCGTTCCAGTTTAACCTCTGAATTTCAACCACACCTGAAACTAAAAATCCTTGTATAGAATTACTGAATTGAGTAACAATGATATTTTCATACCTATGTTTTACTCTATCCATACCCAGCCAGATACTTAAATCAATGACTGGCAGTACCACATCTCTTAAGGGAATGGTTCCCAAGAAACAAGGGTTCACAGAGTAATTTTTAGATTCCAGATTTGGAGATTCGATAACTTCCACTACTTTGGCCACATTCATTCCAAAATAATTTCCTCCTATTTCTTTATTATCTATTGTTTCTTCATTGATAAAAAACTCTAGAATTTCAAATTCATTGGTTCCTGTTTCAAGAAGTATCTCTGGTTTGCTCATTTTATTTTTCCTTATTATTCATGGTTAATTGCTAAAAACAGTATATTTAGAAATGCGCCACTTTGGACAAATCGTTTTACCATTACTGACCTGTCGAGAGATACATTTAGTTTGATTCGTTGCCCTTTTCCAAACCAGGCATCGGTTGTTTTTACGCATGTCACTCTTTTAGCCTGAATGCTGACAGGAGGCGATGCAATCAGTAAATTTAATGAGATTAGGATAATTAATAATATCTATATTTTTTTGATTTTATCTCTTTTTAAATCGTGTTGGTTTAAAATTCTGCCGCTTCCTTAACCATCTCCCGAATTTCCTGTTTGGTTTCTTCAAGATACCCGGTAACATTGGTTTTAGGTTTCTGAATTACCTGCATCCTTTTTGAATGTTGTTTGTTATAAGAAATTCCAAAGTTTTTATTGACAACTCTTGAACAGACTATGACCGGAATGGAATAACTTTCAATCAGTTTTTTTAAAAAAGTAACCCCATCCAAACTTGGTGTTTCCACATCCATTATGACAACATCTGGAAACATGGCTTTTATTTTATGTTCAGCAATGAAAGGCTCAGAAGCTACAATTACGGTTATTATCTCTTGATCAGACAACAAAATTCTTTCCAATGTTTGCCGGATCAATTTTGATTGATCGATAATGAGAACTTTAATCTTTAGATTCCTGGTCATTTTATAATTACATCATAAATTCTGAATTTATCGATATTTCAGTATTAAAAAAAATGAAGACTTAGCCGGTTTTACATACCTGTCTCCGCCATCAACAAAGTTTTTAAAAGAGAATTCTTTCCCAGAAATATCAGCTCTCTTATATGCTCACATTGTTTTTTATTCATGGAAGATTGGTGAGCAATCGCATTTCTATACTTTCCGACAACAATACTCAGCTTTTCCTGGAATACCTGAATGAATGAAAATCCGTTCAATGGATACTTTTCATCTAAAAAACTTTTATACTTTCTAAAGGCGTATTCATTTTTTAAGCACCGTTTCAGAAGAAAATCAAACTGCCCCAAAGTGAGTGATGTCATTTTAGGATAATGCTCTTCATCAACAATCATCGGTAAATAGCCAAAATACTTTGGTTTATTTTTCTTTTCACCTGTTTTGCAAATCTTAAGAAATTCTTCCTTATCTTCCTTGATATAATCTACAAAAGGAGTGATGAATCTCTTGTTTATCTCCAGTTCCAGAGCTTTACAGTACTCTAAACCAATCAAACTGAAATCTTTGATTTCTTCACTTTTTAAGAAAGTCAAAAAGGTCTGTTCTGCCGTCACCAGATAGACTTTTGTCTGTTTCGAAAAAGATTTCCAATAGTCAAGTTCTAATCCGTTTTTTAAACCTTCAGCCACTTGGTGGTATGATAAATTCGCTGTTCTTATCTCTGATTCAAATAATTCGTTAGTTAAATTAACAAAGATGACCGGACCTTGTTCAGGTCCTTCCAATAACTCCTTTTTCTCTTTTTCGATATCTATTATTTTTGCCTCATAATTTTTCTTGAAATCTGAAATTCGATTATCCATCTTCTGAGATTTTATTTTAACAGCCTGTCTGGCGTTACTCCGGGTTTGCCTTGAGTGGGATTTTAAAATAGTAATATTGGTTTTTAACAGATGAATCTCAGCTTGATGTGTTTTTATCTGTTGCAGTTGACAATCGATAACTCCTTGTTTTTTTTTATCCTCCTCTTTTTGAAGCATAAAAAATTGAATAAATTCTCGTTCGTAGATAAATTTCAGTTCTTTTTTGATTCTTTTATCATCAACCCCCAATTGCAGGGCATGTTCCAAAAGACGGCCTGCTTTTTGTTTTTGGTGCTTTCTGAGAGCAATGAAGCCGAGGTGCATATAGGCTTCACCACAATTCGAATCCAGGGCAATGGCTTTTTTAAAGCACCTACTTCCTGACCTGGGATATCTGATGAAAAGTAAACCTATAAGAATCAAAGCGGTAGTAGAATTCGAAATAACAAATAATAAGGGGTTATTAAATAAAAATAAATTATAAAGACCGGTCTTAAACAAAAATAACATATAAAGAAAAATGATCAGTATGATCGGCACGTACGTGTAAGAAAGCAAAAGATTGCTTCTACAGATACGGTCGGTCATACTCGCTCTCTCTTCATAAAGACATCCCAGTTTTATCCATTCTTTCATGGCGTTTGGAGAATCCTTCAAATACCGTTTCTGTTTTCTAATATGCGGATTGAAGTGAGATGGATCAGAAGGTTTATTTCCCTCCAAATATTTTATATTTTTCAAGTATTTAATCCCCGATATCGGTTAAAAGGAGTAAACAATTTTTTATATCTCGATAACTCACTTTGAGATGTTTATTCAACCAGACTTTTAGACCGATATTTGTTCACTGGCCTGCTGCACGGTCTCAAATGTTTCTGTGCTGCCTATCCAAAAAGATGTTACTATTATGTTGCCTCTCATTAAATGCAAAATGGTCGCAGTTCATGCCATAAAAATTACAAACAGGAACGTTTACAGGTGCTTACAGGTATAAAATTAAACGTTCCTGTTTCTTTTAGGAAGCTGCTGCTTGTTGAACCATTTCCAGCTCTTTACTTGAGAAAACCTTCTCGATATCCAGGATGATAAGAAACTGACCATCCTGTTTACCCATACCTCTAATAAAGTCTGTATTTAGCTTGGTTCCGATCTTAGGTGGGGGTTCGATATGGTCACTATCCAGATCCATCACTTCCTTGACCGAATCCACCAGGGCACCGATCATGGTAGAGGTATCATCCAGATCAATTTCGATAATGATGATAACAGTGTTTACAGTCTTTTCTGTCTCTCCCATACCGAACTTAATCCGCAAGTCAATCACCGGTACCACACTTCCCCTGAGATTGATAACGCCCTTCATCATATCTGGGGTTTGGGGGACTTTGGTAACTGTGTCGAACTCCAATACTTCTCTCACTTTAGAAATATCAAAAGCAAATACTTCACTTTCCAGTTTGAAAGCCAGGAATTGACTCATTTCCAGTAATTCATTTGTTTCCATTTAAAACTCCTTTGATTGATTTTTAGTATTTTTTAATGATAAAAAAAGCTAAATCCCGGTTCACTGAATTTGCCAAACTCGTAGCAAAGAACCGGGAAAACTGACCGACTAAAAATCAATATTGTTCGAATTCACTATCGCTACCATTTCCTTTACCACCAAGATCCAAATCAATACCGGGCAATTCTTTCATTGGATTTTTAGTACTGCTTAACTGTTCCGGCTGATTTTGGGCAACTTTTATTGGCTGAGCGGCAACATGCTCAACTTGTGTCGTATGTTGAAAAGAAGCTCTATTTTGATGCTGACTGGCTGACCCATTGTCATTAACCTTAAAAAAAGCAATTGAATCCTGAAGCGCTTGCGCCTGAGAGGACAATTCCTCTGAAGTCGAGGCCATTTCTTCAGTTGCGCCGGCGTTTTGCTGAATCACAGAATCCAATTGCTGGATAGCTTTAGAGATTTGTTCTGACCCAGAATTTTGCTCAGCACTAGACGCACTAATTTCCTGAACCAGTTCGGATGTTTTCTGAATATCAGGTACTAGTTTATTTAGCATCTCACCAGCTTTTTCAGCAACATTTACACTTGTGGCAGAAAGCTCTGATATCTCACCAGCGGCGTTCTGGCTTCGTTCAGCCAGTTTACGTACCTCAGCGGCAACTACAGCAAACCCTTTACCATGTTCTCCCGCTCTAGCAGCTTCAATCGCTGCATTTAAGGCCAGCAAGTTGGTTTGGCGGGCAATTTCTTCGATAATAGAAATTTTAGTAGCAATCTCTTTCATCGCATTAACAGCTTCTGAAACTGCTTCACCACTTTCCTGAGCATCTTTGGAGGCTTTTAAGGAAATTTTCTCTGTTTGTTGTGAATTATCAGCATTCTGTTGGATATTGGAACCCATCTCCTCCATAGAAGCACTGGTTTCTTCAACTGATGAAGCCTGCTCGGTTGCGCCTTGTGAGAGTTGCTGGGCGGTGGAGCTGAGCTCTTCACTTCCTGAAGCCACATTTTGGGAAGCCCCATTAATCTCACCCACAATACTAGTTAGTTGTTCCACCATCTCATTTAAAGCTTTAGCCAATTGGCCAATTTCATCTTTTTGATCAATATCGACGGTTTTGGTTAAGTCCCCTGAGGCAATTTCCTTGGCGAGATTCACGGATTTGTTAATCGGTCCAGTAATCATGCGGGTAATAATTATTCCCAGTAGCAGAGCGACAATGGTGCCGATGGCCATGGCGGACATGGCAGCAATGTTACCCGTACTCGCGTTACTCATAGCAAGTTCTTGCACCTCTTTTGCGGTGGTATCGTTGATTTCTACCAAATTAATCAGGAGTTCTTCCGCCGCTGAGAATGAGACCGAGTTAACAACCAGAGCCTGTTCGGTTAGATTAGCATAAAGTGCATTACTTTCATGGTAAGCCTTAACAGTGGAATCGTAGTCTTTGGAGAAACTAACAAACGATTCGTGGTCTGCCTTCCAGGCGTTCCAGGCCGGCACGAATTTATTCCAAATCACGATCTCTTCGGCTGTCTGCTCAAGTGGCGCGTAGATAGCCCATGCGGTCTCTATGCGCTCCCAGGCCCCAGAAATACGCTCATAGTTCTGCTGGCGCATATTCAATTCACCGGAACGGTCTAATAAAGCGTTCTCAGAGGAATCAATAGCCGTCTGCGCCTCGCTGATAACAAGCAGTGAATAAACCGTCAACACGTCCACTCGATTTAAATTTGCGTTGAGATCATCCGTTTTCTTCCTGTACAGTTCAACAACCTGGGCCAGCAGGCTCTCAGACTTTCCAAAAGTAACCGCGTTTTTAACCAGTGCCTGATCCACCATCTTGTCGTATAAGTCAGCTCCTTTTCTCTGAGCTTCCACCGTTAAATCGTAAGCTTTGCTGGTCGCCACATACGCTTCATGATCATTTTGCCATTTCTGCCAAGCCGGCATAAATTTTTTCCAAACACCAGCCTCTTCAATTGTCTGTGGCAATGGTTCGTATACTTTCCTGGCGTCTTCAACACGTTTCCAGGCGCTTGCGAAGGCAACGTATTTCTCCTGACGTGTTTTTAGATCAATATCTCGACTTAACAATGCGTTCTCATTACTGTCCACAGCGGTTTGTGCCTCACTCATAATCAGCAGTGATTGGATACTCGGTAGTCTCACATCACCAATTTCCACGATACTATCCGTTACATTATTGATCACGAATATCCCGACACCACCAATTATTAGTCCAATCATGGCCACAAAAATGAATGAGCCGACCAGTTTAATTCCAAGACTTATATTTTTCATAATATTCTCTCTTGATTGGTTAATTTTTTTTCTAATTGTCACCTTTCAAAAAAAAGGTGAGACAGCCCTAATGTAAAATATGACAGAGGCATACTATTTTTATGTTTTTAGTTCCTCCTGCTAGAAAGGTTAAGAAAAATTGGCAAAATCCATCGAACGCACTCTTTTCCTTTGATAGTCAAATCAGTACCTCCTTTTGTTTTACGGGTTAAGACCAATACTGGCCAAAAAATTTATTTTTAAAACATCAAACGGTCTGGATGAAATGTCTCTTAATTGTTTTCAATAACGGTTTCATATCACCACTTTTAAGAACATAATCCGTAGCACCCCAGGTTAAATAATTTTCTTTAAAGTGGCTGTAGGCACTGTGAATGACCACAGGCATGTCTTTTTGGAGGCATAGAATTTTTTCTAAAGCCTCTACTCCATCCATTCCTGGCATTTTGATATCTAATACGATCAAAGATATGTTTTTCTCTTTTAAAATATTTAACCCAGTGAAAGCCTCATTTGCGAGTACCACATCGTATCCCAAATCGGATAATTCCAAATTAAGGAGATGGCGAGCATTTTCATTATCATCAATGACCAGAATTTTCTTTTTTAAATTTTTTTGCATAAGTGTTGAGCAGTTGTTGGTTTTTCTAAAAAAAAATTCTTCAAAGGTCACAGGTAATATTGAATTCTTGAAATCAGTTCCTTTTTTGAAATCAGGCCCTCGATTTTATCAATCAGCTTTCCATCTTGAAAGAAAAGAAGCGTCGGCACACTTTGAATCCCAAAAGTGATCACTGATTCTTTATTAATTTTGTGATCTATTTTGAAGATCGCAACTTTATTTCTAATCTTATCAGGGAGCTTCATTAGGCCCGATTCCACAAGGTAGCAAAGACCATTTCCATCAGTGATAAATAGCACTAACATCAACAGTTTTTGTGAAGCAATTGACGTTTTCAGGTCGATATCTGACAAAAGTAAAAACTCTGCTGGTGAATCCATATTTGCTTTTGCATAAAAAGTTAAAACTGCTTTGGGTATTCAATAGACATATTTTCTAAAAACAATCGTTGAAGACTTTCTCCTTCAATGATTCTTATCGCAAGTAGGATGCCAAATAGAAAATACGATAGTATTTCGATTTAAGCGGCTGTTTATAAAGATATTTTATTTAATACCGGAGAGAAGAGAGGATACGGGTAGAGAAAAAAAATGTTTGTATTTAGATAATTGTTTATATTTGGACAGTATTTCTTTCTACTTTTATACCCAATTTTTTCAAACGCCCAAGCAAAGTTGATCGGTTCATATTTAAAATTTTAGCAGCGCCAGATTCTCCGCTAACTTTTCCATTCGTTAACCTAAGGACATGAAGGATGTGCTCTTTTTGCACATCGTCTAAAGATGGAATAGATGATTTAGCTGTTGACTGCGTATCTTTTGATAACCAATTACCTAATTCAAGCTGATTACCTGAACTTAGAATTACCGCGCGTTCAATGATGTTTTCCAATTCCCGAATATTTCCCGGCCAGTGGTATTCCTGCAAACTATTAAGAACATGCTGGGGGATAATTTCTATTTTTTTCCCTACTTTTGTATTAAATATTTCAATAAAGTGATTGACCAGCAAGGGGATATCATCCTTTCTATCTCTAAGGGGAGGACATTCAATGGGAAAAACAGCTAAGCGATAAAAGAGGTCCGATCGAAATTTCCCTTCTGCACTTAGCTTTTTTAAATTTTTATTGGTTGCAGCTAATACACGTACATTGACTTTTATTGTTTTTGTGCCACCCAGCCTTTCAAATTCACCTTCCTGTAACACTCTGAGTAATTTGGATTGGAGATCTAGTGGCAAATCTCCGATTTCATCCAGAAAAATTGTTGTATTATCAGCCAGTTCAAAGCGGCCTTTTCTGCAGGATATTGCCCCGGTAAATGCACCTTTTTCATGTCCGAATAACTCACTCTCAATCAAATTAGCTGGTAGAACTGCACAATTGACTTTAATCAACGGGGTGTCCTTCCGATCGCTTAGATCATGTACGATTCGCGCTATCAACTCTTTTCCTGTACCCGTTTCACCAGTTATCAGAACTGTGGTTTGTGAGGTTGCCACTTTTTCAGCCATGCTCAAAACCTTTAAAAACTCCTTGTTTTTGCTAATTATCTTACCAATGTTGTGGGTTAGGTTAATCTCGTTCTGGAGGTAAATATTTTGATTTTTCAATTGATCGGTAAATTGCCGTAACTGTTGATGAGCTTTGCGTAAGTTCTCTTCGGATTGTATTCGCGCAATAATTTTACCCAATCTTTCAGCAATTGAGTTAAGCAAATTCCTCTCCTCTTTTAAAAACGGCCCTTCCTGCTCCTCTCTCTTTCTTTCCAAATAAAAAACTTCTAAAATACCTAGTGGTTTCCCATGTACTATTATTTTAGCGGCTTGTTTCCACTTGGATTCTCTAAATTTTTTCGTCTTGAATTCCTGATCATCAAAAACAAGACGAGAGCTAGTAATATCGGGGAATTGCCAGGAAGGAGGAATAAGATCAACCACTTCCTGCAATATTTCCGCTAAGGAATTATCCAACTTTTCAACAAGCTCAGAAATCCCATGGAGACAATTGAGTTCTTTGACTCTTTCTCCAATATCAATCGTTTTCTTTTGCAACACTTCCTCCGCCTGCTTGCGCTTGGAGATGTCTTGAAAAGTACCAGTTAGCTTCACTACTTGGTCATTTACGACAACAGGTTCGCAAATAGTGCGAACCCATTTTTTATTTCCTTTAGCTGTCGTAATCAAAAATTCCAAATCATAGGGTTCATTATGTACGAACGCTCGCTGAATTACTTTATCTAATATTATTTGATCTTCTGCATTAAAGAAAACAATTGCTTTTTTTTCTAGGGATGAAGGATCATAGTCCAAAGGAACCTCAGTGATACGATATAATTCTTTGGTCCAGAATACTTTTTTTGTCTCTCCATCAATTTCCCACCCCCCCACCTTCGCTATTTGACCTGTCTTACTGAGGAATGTTTCACTTTTTATCAGTTTTTCTTCCATCCTGTTACGTTCGGCATTAACTTTCGCTATATATAATGCTATCTCCACAGTTACTTTCAAATCCTTATCTTGAACCGGCTTCAGTAAGTAACCATAAGGCTGGGTCTGCTTGGCCCGTTTCAGTCTTTTTTTGTCATCAAAAGCAGTTAGATAAACAATTGGAATCTCAAATCGTGACCGGATGATATCAGCTGCTTCAATACCATCCATTTCTCCTTTGATGTGAATATCCATTAAAATGATGTCTGGTTTATCCACTTCAGTTTTTTCAATCGCTTTTTTACCGGTATCCACAATTGATGTCACTTCATAACCAATGCTTTGTAGACTAGTTTCAATTGCCATCGCTGTGATGGCTTCATCTTCTACGATTAATATTCTGGCTTTTTCCATGATTATGTTTCGATGTTGAATTTGATTGTGAATTTGATTCCGTTTGTGTTGTCGAGATCAATTGAACCGTCGAGTTGGTTTTCGACCAATGTTCGTACAAGTTTAAGGCCCAAAGATTTTGTATTCTTCCAATCTAATCCCTCTGGTATGCCAACGCCATTATCCATAACAATTAATTGTAGGCTCTTATCTATTTTCTTAGCACTTATTTCTATTTTGCCTTGTTTTTCGTTAGGAAAAGCATATTTTAAAGAGTTGGATATCAACTCATTGATTATCAAACCTATTGGAGAAGCTTTCTCAATATTAACGGCTATTTTCTCAGATTCAATATTAAGCTTTATATTTCTTTTATTAACTGAATACGTTTGAATCAATGTTCCTGTTATTTTTGATAAATATGATTTTAAGTCAATTTCGGATATGTCCTTTGCGCTGTAAAGTGATTCATGAACAGCCGACATGGCATATATTCTGTTTTGACTCTCCGTTAAAGCTTCCTTTAAACGCTCATCGCTCATACTGCTGGCTTGTAATCGAAGTAGGCTCGATACAACCGTCAGATTATTCTTGACCCGATGGTGGATTTCCTGAAGCAGAGTTTCTTTCTCTTTTAGTGATGCCCTGATTTCTTTTTCAACTTGTTTTAGTCTACTTATGTCCGTCATAACTGCCCTGTAACCTGTTATCTTTCCAACCTGACGAACCGGTATTGCCCTGAACAATACAGGTACGTTTTTTTTATCTTTTCTTAAAACACGATATTCGACGGAAGGTACACGTTTTCCTTCATGATATTCAGCTATGCGTTGGACTGCTTTTTTTCGATCATCCGGATGAAGCAAATCAATACCCATCATTCCCTTCTGGATATCTTGATGGGTATATCCAAACAGTATAAGTCCTGCCCGATTAAAATATGAAATTTTCAAATCCGTATCCATTTCCACAACCGCTCCAGGGAGGAGTTCGACGATATCCTCAAACCGTTTTTCCCTTTGTTGGATTTCCTGGAGCAAGGTTTCTTTTTCTTTGAGGGAAGATTCGATTATTTTTTGTTTTGTTTCTAATACTTCATTAAGCTCTTTGGTGTGGTTCTCCCTTTGTACTGATTGTTCAATCAATGATTGATTTATTTTTAATTTTAGATAGTAGTAGCCAACAAACAGGATAATTCCCAAAGTTATAACTATGCAGGCAAGATAAAAATACCAGGTTCTCCAGAATGGAGGGGTTACTTTTATTATGATAGATGTCCCTTCTTCATTCCAAATCCCGTCGTTGTTTGAACCCTGAATTTTGAAGTCATATTCTCCCGGATCAAGGCCTGTATAGCGTCCTTGCCGTAGTTCTTTCGAATAAAACCAATCATGGTCAACCCCTTCTAACTTATAACGATACTTGTTATGCTCAGGATAACGGTAATTAAGAGCGACGACTTCAAATTCAAAGAAGTTGTGTTGCCAATCTAATTGAATCTTCTCAACATATTCAATGGCTTTTCCTGTCTTTATTGGCTCTCCTCCTTGGGTCAACGAAGTTAGAAAGACCGGAGGGTGATATAAATTGTCTTTAATTCGTTCAGGATTAAAAAAAGTGATCCCATCTCGGGAAAAAAAATATAATGCTCCATCTCTGGTTTGAAGGGCACGAAAACTCCCCCCAATGTTTGATAAGACACCATCATCAGTGGTATATAATTTGTAGTCACCTGAACTGGGAGAAAATCTTACTAATTCACCACTGTTGTAACCTGTTATCCACAAATACCCTTGACGGTCTTCTATGATTTGGCTCGAAGAATTTATGGGGAATAGACCGTTTTGTTTGGTTAGTCTCTTAAATTTCCCTGTTTTTGGATCGAATTGATCTAACCCCTTATCAGTTGTCACCCAATATCCACTGACAGAATGTTTATATATTTGATGTACGGTATTACTGTTAATGGTTTCCGGATCAGCAGGGATGTGTTTATATTTTGCTATGACCTTTTCCGTTCTGGGGTTAAATTTATCCAGGCCTCCGCCTCTGGTAGATAACCATATCATACCGGAATTATCTTGATACAGATAAGAGATGGAATTTGCGGAAACTGCCTCATCGGGGTCGCCTGAAGAGGAGGTAAGATAGCTTATATTTCCAGTAGATTTATTAAATTTGAGCAAGCCAGATCCCCATGTACCCCACCAGATAATATTAGAGTTTGTACTATCCGCAATGGGACTACTGGGCCAATTTATTGCTGGAAATCTCTGTACCACCTGTTTTGTCTTTTTATCGAACTGTACGATCCAGTTAGTAGTTGCTATCCATAAACTGCCTTTATTATCATCCATAAGTGATTGACTACTCAATTCAGGCAAACTATCAGGGTCGTCAGGATCATGACGGTAATGGGTAAATGTATTATTTTTTCTGTCATAACGATCCAAACCGCTGCCACCAATGGTTACCCATATTATACCATCCTGATCTTCAATGACCTGGGAAATATAGTCTCCTTTACTTAAACTATTGGGATTTTTAGGATGATGAACATGACGTTGAAATTTCCGGCTTCCCGGATCAATTCTATTCAGTGTTCCTTTATAACTAGAAATCCATATCACTCCTAATTTATCTTGAAAAATTTTATTTGTATAATTTTCGCTGATACTGCCAGAGTCATCTGGATCATGGCGATAACTAGTGAAGGTTCCACCCGCTTTGTCAAACATATTAAGCCCACCATTAACTGTACTTATCCACAACCTTCCTTTTATATCCTCGAAAAGTCCGAATACAACATCATCACTTAAACTGTTACTGTTCTCAGGATTTTTTCTGTAATGAGTAAATGTTTTTTCATCCTTAGACAGGCGGTTTAATCCATGATTTTTGGTTCCTATCCACAACTCTCCATCTCTATCCTTAATAATGCTGGTTAAAAAATTTCCATGAAGACTGTCGGGGTTATCTTTATTGCTTTTATAGTGCTTTAATATGATTTCACGTTGAGGGTCAAACTTATGTAATCCATTGGCTGTACCAACCCATAAGAACTGGTTTTCATCCACATAGATACTCCAAATATCACTATCAATAAACAGATCTTGATAACTAG
>Ga0233431_1004013_pt1 | contig 16525 bp, 22 predicted proteins | sample SI_118_April2016_FD_179867 | JGI IMG/M metagenome (GOLD analysis project Ga0233431, IMG submission 179867) | Seawater microbial communities from Saanich Inlet, British Columbia, Canada - SI_118_April2016_200_MG | ecosystem: Environmental > Aquatic > Marine > Inlet | place: Canada: British... | reverse complement strand
CCCGGTTCCATGACCATATCGAGCAACAACAGATCGACTTTGCCGGTTTCGAGGAATTTAACCGCTTCTTCGCCGCTTGCAACCGAACAGGCGGCATATCCCAGTTCTTGCAGCATGGCCGATGAGATCTCCTTTTGTTCCCTTAGGGAACTGGAAGAAAATAATATACGCATATCGTGCAGAACTTTTGTTCGTCTTCAAGGCGTGATGACAGGTGCATAGTGGGCTATGTGCCTGTTTTCACAACGTAGAAGACGGGCAAAAGGGCAAACAGGATGCGTAGATTATTTTTTGGAAGTTCCCTCACATCATCCACAATCAAGATCGATTCTCCATTGCCCATGATGGACGAAATGGAGAGCCCGGATTTATCTTCAGGCAATTCTCGGGGAATGGCGGGAAAATAGAGCGAAAAAACGGTGCCCCTCCCCTGCTTGTTTTGAACATCGATATACCCTTTGTGGTCCTCCACGACCCCCCATACCACGGCCATGCCCAGGCCCGTTCCGCTTCTTCCCATTTTCTTCTTGGTATAAAACGGTTCAAATATCCGCTCAACATCTTCGGTTGATAGACCCGTCCCGGTATCCGAAACGTTGATGACCACATAATCGCCCGGCGCCACATGGCTGTAACCCCTTATGGGCTTGTCAAGGTATCGATTCTCCGTGGAAACCACAATATCCCCCCCGTCCGGCATGGCCTCCACTGCGTTTGAAATCAGGCTCACGATGGTCTTTGACAAGTGGGCCGGTGATCCTGAAATATGGGTTAGGTTCTTTGCGAGACGGGTTCCGATGGCTTCCATTTTTTCCGCCCGCTGAATCTGCGACCTTCTTTTTCTGCAGGCAGGATCTTTGGGGATCAGAAGGAGGCCGGTTTTCGAGATAAGGTGAAGGTAATCGTTGTGGGCCATGCGGGCCGCCCTGGGGGAGACATTTTCTGCTATGGCGGTCTCGAGACCTTTTCTGCCGACGAACAAAAAAAAAGCCCCCATCAGGAAAAACTCCCGATGAGGGCTCTCATGCATTTCAAGAAACGAAATCTACTGCCAGTCTAAAATCAGACCCTATTCATCTCCCCATTCCACGTTTAATGTTCGACGTTCATCTCCTAGTTTTTCCAAACCCCAGCCAAAATAATCCCCAGAAGCAACCAGAAGGGTATGGAGATGGTCAACGCCAGCGTCAACCCCCTGAAGACCCCCAGCTGCCGGAACAGGGAATGTCTTTCCAGCGCCCTTTCAACGGTCATCTCCAGCTTCTCCCGGTCAACGGGCTTTTCAATAAAATCATACGCGCCGTTCTTGATGGCTTCAACCGCTTTCTTGACGGTGCCGTATCCGGTAATCATGACCACCGAAACCTTGTTGTCAATCCCTTTAACGGTCTTTAGCAGATCCATCCCATCCACGTCAGGCATCATGAGATCGGTCACCACCACCTGGAACTCCCCCTCCTGGAACCGTTTTACTCCTTCCATGCCCCCGTAGGCGCCTGTCACCGAATACCCGGATCTGGACAGCATCTCCACGATGGTATCCGTCAACTGACGGTTGTTGTCCACCACCAGGATATTCACGTCCTTTTTGTTTTTAGACCCCATATGAACCTCGGTTTTAATTCTTAATATCCCTTCTCAGCGTCCTCTGCGTCTCTGCGGTGAAACAAACTCCGCCCGTACCGGATAATGATCCCCAGCCGTCCGCCGCACCACTTCACCCCTCAAACATTCCAGATCCTTCGAGTAAAACAAATAATCCAGCCGGGGATCCATAGGCAGGGTACTCTTAATATAAGACCCCGTGAAGTAATCCGGCATATTCCAGAGGGCATCTTCATAAACATCAGCCATCCTGCGAATGGCCTTTGAAAAAAGGACCGTGTTGAAATCCCCCCCGATAATGACACTCCCCTCCCCATCACACTTCATCCACGCCAGCAGCTCATCAACGGACCGGCTCCGCACCGTCTCCTCCGATATTTCACGGGTCAAAAGGTTCAGAGCGTTCCCCCAGGATATTTCAACGCCGCCCTTATTGACTTTGATGGACTCGACCCGGTCCAGATGGACGGAACAGACCCGAACCTTCCGACCCTTCACCATCATAACGGCTTTTAAGGCCCCCCGGTTCATTCTGCTGGCCTTAAAATCCAGGAACCCGCTCTCCGTAAGGGGATACCGCGAAACAATGGCCACCCCGAAATTTCTCTTATTGAATCCATGATAAACACAATGCCGCAACCCCAGGGCCTCCGATAATGAAAAAGTCATCTTTTCTCCCCGGACCTCCTGCAGCAGGATCAGGTCCGGAACACCCTCGCTCCTGATGACCTCGACCACATCCTCAACAGCCGGTCGTTTTCCGTTCAGGTCCCAGATATTATAGATCATGACCGAAAATGAATCTTCCAACGTCTTCTCCCCGGTCCCCCGGATCGGCACGCAGCCGCATAAGGCGGCAGCGAGGATCACATAGAAAAGCCTGGCCAAAGACGTTTGAAATTTGAATTTCCGGGTAAAACGCATGAACATCGGACGTTCATCTTTGCCCGACCTCCGATTTAACACGCAGCACCACCGCATAGATATTCTCGTCAACGAAAACCGCCTGTTGTATCTCGTAGTCCTGATCCGGACGCAAATCCAGGACCACCCTGGTTTTTAGAGCCGGCGATAAATGGATGCCCACGCGTATGGCTTTTATCGAACCGTCATGGACTTTTATCAAACGTTTAACCTTTTTGTTAAGCCTGACACCAAAAAAATCGCAGATCAGGCGTGGTTTTTTCCCCTCAATTGCAAAGCTCTTTGGGGGGTGATCGCCATTAAGCACAAAAAGAACCCTCTCTTCACCATCCTTCCCTTTCTCGAATCGTATTTCCCTGAGTTCAGGACCAGAGGCGATTGCCGGGCAAGCCATGCCCCAAATCAGGGCAAGCGCCCAAGCCGTTATCCACGCCTTATACGCCATGCCTTCTGCGCCCTGCACCGCGCGACCCTTCCCATCGTAGCTCATATTGTAAATCCCCTTCAGCGCTCCATAGCGAAAAAGTGCCCGCAGCAGATCCTTTGACCATATCACCTGAGCAAGCTTGTCAACTCGTATCAATATAAGTGGTAACTTCATGGAGAAATGTCAAATACAGCTTGACAAATATAGGCTTCAGGCTATATTGGTGTCATGTGGGATGTTGAATTTACAGATGAATTCGGGGAATGGTGGGGAACCCTTACAGAAGACGGGCAAGAATCGCTAACTGTCAGCGTCAAGTTGCTACAGGTTTTGGGACCCGCACTTGGCCGTCCCCATGCCGATAGCGTGAAGAAATCCAGACACAGTAACATGAAAGAGCTCAGAACGCAGGCCCGTGGATACCCACTCAGAACATTCTATGCGTTTGACCCCCGTCGAAAGGCGATCCTTCTGATAGGGGGTGGTAAAAGTGGCGACAAACGGTTTTACGACCGGATGATTCCACTGGCTGATGAGATCATGGATGTACATTTACAAGAAATCGAAAAGGACGGTAAAAGCTGATGCCGCATAATTTTAAAGAATTGGAAGCTCAAATGGCCCCGGAACGTGTGGCCAGGGCCGAAATGAAGGCGAGGGCAATCATGGCGGATATGCTTTTGGCTGAAATCCGAAAACATATGGGCTTAACCCAAAAGCAGCTTGCCAAAGCATTAAGTATCAAGCAGCCGACCCTATCAAAGATAGAAAACCAGGGGGATATGAAAGTCGGCACCCTGCGCAGCATTATAGAGGCGCTTGGCGGAGAACTTGAGTTGATTGCCCATCTGCCCGGTGGAGATGTACGTCTCAGCCAGTTCCACCGGAATGTTCAGGAATATGTCTCTGAATCTGCGTAGTTGCCACCGCCAAGTTTCTAATGAGTAATTCACCGGCGCCATAGGTGAGAATCCTCCTGTTCCAGCCCCGGGCCGCTTTTGCCAGCGGGAGAAAATGGTAAAGAATGCTTCTTGTAATCACAACCAGCGACAGGGAGCCAATATATGAAAACGCCAAAACATATCTAGACAACTGGATTCTTATAAAAACCAACCCTGCCCTCTGTGCTATGCTCTCAGACGTCTGACCTCTGACCTCCGTCTTCCCCCCATTCGACGTTCATCTGTCTATGATGCCCCCAACTCTCCAATTCACTTCTTGACAATGTCTTCCGTTTGTATTACATTCGCCACATGAGATCAAGCTTTGAATGGGACGATGTGAAAAACCAGCAAAATGAGGAGAAGCATGGCGTTTCGTTTCTTGATGCCCAATACGCCTTTGCCGATCCCCATCGAGTGATTATTGAGGATCTGGGCCATAGCGCTAACGAAGATAGGTTCTTCTGTTTTGGCAAGGTCAAAGGTGGCGTCATGACCGTACGTTTTACCGAAAGGCGGGGGAGAATCCGGATCATCGGAGCAGGGTACTGGAGAAAAGGGAGAAAGATATATGACCAAGAGAATCAAATACACCGATGAGCCCATGCAGACGGGGAAAATAGTAAAGGACTTCTTGCCCAAGCCTGACGACCTGGTGTTCCGAAAGGAACGGGTGTTGACGTTGCGCCTGGACGAACCAACCCTTGATGAATTGAAACAAGTTGCGGATACCAAGGGTCTTGGGATGTCCACCCTGGTCCGGATGTGGGTGAAAGAAAGGCTTGCCCGCAGCGTTACTACGCAGGCCCAATAAGGCCTCTTTATTCCCCTCAGCGAACTATAATCAGCTTCAACAGCGCCTCTGCCCCCTGACGTCCGACCTCTGACCTCCGTCTTCCGTCTTCTGGCATCCAACTCACACCCCCCTGAAAGCAAAAAGCAACGTCTCAAGCAAAATCGCCACATCCAGAAAAAACGATCTGTTCTTCAGGTAGTAAAGATCGTAATCCATATTTTCATGGATGGCCTTTTCCCGGTCGCCGCTCAGTTGCCACAACCCGGTGATGCCCGGCAGGGCTTTCAACCTCTCCCGGTGAATCTCCGAATAGGACTCCACAATAAACGGCATTTCAGGCCGGGGGCCCACAAAAGACATATCCCCTTTTAAGACATTAAACAACTGCGGCAGCTCGTCCAGGCTCGTTTTCCGTAGAAACCGGCCCACTTTGGTAACCCTTGCATCGTTTTCTCCCGTGGGATTGACGGCATACGGATCCGACTCCGTGGTCATGGATCGGAACTTGAATATCTCAAAAAGCCCGCCATCAATGCCTACCCGTTTCTGCTTAAAGAAAACCAAGGCTGATGCCTTTGACAACACTCTTTACCTCGCTCACGTTCAGAAGGCTCGATTCATTTTTATAAGCGCCAAAAATGAACAGAATGAAAACGACACCCAGACTGAGCAACAGGCTCAAGGGGATGATTCCCAGTTTTGAATAAAAAACATTTTCCCCAAACCCCATAACACGATAAAATTTGTAAGACGCCATAATAGAGAATGCGATGGTTGCAAAATCTATCAGCATGTAACCTGCAAAAGAACCTATGGCAAACAGTTTATGCTTCATCTTTTAAGATAGCCTGGTTGGGAACAGAGGTCGGATATCGGATGTCGGACGTCAGACTTCGGATTTCAGGGACCAGAGGTCAGAAGTCGGAGGTCGGATATTTGACATCTGACATCGGGTACCGGTGGTTAGTTTTTTATGATGAATGGCTCCGGTTTCTTGATCATCGAACCGAGCATTGCGCCGACAGCTTGACATTCTTCTATGAGGTGGTGGTGGTGTTCTTTGCTGATATACCCACAATCCATGGCGAAATCAAGCCACGTATCCGTTTCGCTATTTTCACCGTCACAATCCGTCAGCTTGGAGATAAAATGAGCCTCATACCGTCTTTTCGCCCAGGCTTCTCTCAAATTCGCACAAACAGAACGTGAAGACCGCCGAATCTGGTCAACCAAAGAATACTTTTCTTCTAAAGGCCAATTTTTACTCAGCCTGAAAATCTCCATGGCCAATGCATACGCCTTTTGATAAACCCTCAAATCTTTCGCAGAGTTAATCCGTTCAGTTACCATATCCCCGCGCCTCCACTACTGATCTCCGACATCCGATATCCGACATCTGTCCCTTCCTGACTTCTGACATCTGATCTCTGACATCTGACATCCGACCTCTTCCTCCCCCCATTTGCGAAGTTCTTTTCTTACTGATGGCCCTCTCACTTCCCCTGTTTCTACATTCTCTTGACCTTTGATCAGTAACTGTATATAGTTACACCATGACAAAGCGCGAAAAACTTTTAGCCCGTGCCAGGGACAACCCGAAGGGCCTCTCTTTCGGTGAATTTCAGACGCTTTTGCGTCAAGCTGGATGGGTATTCGATCACCAGAAAGGCAGTCACCAAATTTGGTACTCACCAAAACGTCGCCGGCTACCCATCCAGGAAGCCAAGAACGGAAAAGCAAAGACCTATCAGGTAGAGCAATTCCTGGTACAATATGAGGAGACTGAAAATGAAAAGGCTTGATCCATTCGACGGGTACACCGTTAATGTGTTTTTGGACGATGATGGCGAATACCTTGCGCATTTTGTTGAGCTGCCAAATGTATCCGCATTTGGGGAATCGCCGGAAGAGGCGCTGCGCGAACTTCGGATCGCTTGGGAAGGAGTGAAGGAAAGCTACCAAAAGCACGGGGAACCTGTTCCCGTTGCACCGGCAAAAAAGAAATACAGCGGACAATTCAATGTACGGATTGATCGGCGGTTGCACCGCACCCTTGCCATCGAGGCTGCAAAGGCCGGAGTGTCGTTGAATGCCATTGTCTCCCAGAAACTCACCAAGGTGACATCGGCACCATAAAAACCGACCTCTGTCCCTTCCCGACATCCGACATCTGACGTCTGACGTCTGATCTCTGATATCTTTCACCCCAAAAGCCCCCTAAAATAATCAACAGTCTTAGCAAGCCCCACTTCCAGATCCACCGTGGGTTCCCACCCCAACCGCTCTTTAGCCAGAGTGATATCCGGTTGCCGTTGAAGCGGATCATCCTGCGGCAATTCCTCAAAGATAATCTTCGATCGACTCCCCGTCATCTTGATGGTCATCTCGGCCAGTTCCAATATGCTGAACTCCCCGGGATTCCCCAGATTAACGGGGCCAACAAAATCGTCCGGGCCATCCATCATGCGGATCAGTCCTTCCACGAGGTCATCCACGTAACAGAAGGAGCGCGTTTGACTGCCGTCACCATAAACGGTGATATCCCGGTTTGAAAGCGCTTGAACCACAAAATTACTCACCACCCGGCCATCATTGGGGTGCATCCGGGGGCCATAGGTGTTAAAGATGCGGACCACGCGAATATTGACCTTGTTCTGGCGGTAATAATCAAAAAAGAGCGTCTCAGCGCATCGCTTCCCCTCGTCGTAACAGGACCGCAAACCGATGGTATTGACATTTCCCCAATAACTCTCCGTCTGGGGGTGGACCACCGGGTCGCCGTAGACCTCGCTGGTAGAGGCCTGGAGGATCTTTGCCTGAACCCGCTTGGCAAGCCCCAGCATGTTGATGGCGCCCATGACGCTGGTTTTGGTGGTTTTCACGGGATTGAACTGGTAATGGATGGGGGAGGCTGGACAGGCCAGGTTGTATATCTCATCCACCTCTAGGAGAATGGGTTCCACAAGGTCATGACGGGCCATTTCGAAATTTTGTTTGGCCATCAGATGGGCGATGTTCTCTTTGCTGCCCGTGAAGTAATTGTCCAGGCACAGCACGTCATGACCTTCTTCAACCAACCGGTCGCATAGATGGGACCCTAAGAACCCCGCGCCACCGGTGACCAATATGCGTTTTCGAGCGTGTTTCATTTCATTCTCCGATTAAAAAGCAAAATATCTCGACACATGCTGTGAAATGCCTAGCTGCACAGCCTGACTTCAGGAAGATAGGATTCCGTTTCTCTGATACCACCTATAGGTAGAATCAACCCCAGCATGCAAAGGTATCTTCGCCGTCCAGCCCAGATCCTTCAGAAGTGAACAATCCAGGAGTTTGCGCGGAATACCATCCGGTTTTGTAGCGTCAAAATTCATTCCGCCCTTGAACCGGGTCACCTCACGAATAATTTCCGCCAGACCGGAGATGGTAACATCTTTGCCCGCCCCGATATTGATAAGAGGTCGAACCGGACTGAAGGGCAGGTCGTCCCCTTCCATCGGAGCCGTCATCAGGAAAACGCATGCATCGGCCATATCGTCCACATGGAGGAACTCCCTCTTGGGTTTCCCGGTTCCCCAGATGGTGACTGAATCCTTGCCCGCTTCCTTTGCTTCATGGAATTTTCGCATGAGGGCGGGCAGGACATGGGAATTCTCAAGATCGAAATTATCATTCGGACCATAGAGATTTGTGGGCATGACCGGCACAAACCGGGTCCCGTATTGCCGGTTATAAGACCAGCACATTTCAACCCCCGCTATTTTGGCTACCGCATAGGGGGAATTGGTGGGTTCAAGAGGACCTGTCATGAGATAATCTTCTTTGATGGGTTGCGGCACCAGCCTCGGGTAGATACACGAAGACCCCAGGAAGAGCAGTTTCTTAACACCGTTCATGTAGCTTTCGTGGATGACGTTATTTTGAATGGTGAGATTGTTGTGGATGAAATCTGCGGGGTAAGTGTTGTTGGCATGAATACCCCCCACCATGGCAGCGGCAAGAAAGACATACTCGGGTTTTTCCTTTGAAAAAAAATCACAAACCGCCATCTGCTCCATAAGATCCAGTTGTTTATGCGTCCGGGTGAGGATGTTATGGTACCCATCCGCTTCCAGTCTCCTTACTATAGCGGAACCCACAAGACCCCGGTGCCCGGCTACGTATATTTTGGCGCTATTTTCCAAAACTTGACCTATCTCTCGCAAAGACCACAGAGGACCTCATTTTTTGTTCGGACAGGATGAACGGGATGAACAGCTCTAAAACTTTTCATTTTCTACCTTGGCAGAGAGGGATCAAGCTATTTTAAAAATTGACATAACCCCACGCTGACTATACAATTTAAGACAATATGAAGAAGGCAGCTATGGATCTGAATGTAAAACAAAAGAAAAGGATCGCCGACATCCTTACTGATAGTGGTAAAATAATTTTCGCCACATCTGTGATTGTGCCTTAATTCCAAGAGCTCAAAATTAGGCCTATTTAGGTATTTATAGGCTTTTTAATTTCTATCATTGTCTATGTATTGGCTATATTCATAGAAAAGGAGGTTTAAATGTACTCTGTAATCTTGGGTGGATTAATAATGATTGCATTTGGCTTAGTTTTTTTATACCTAATTCGAAGAGAGCATAAAACAAAAACGGAGCATGCCTGAGATCTGATTGTCACCTTCGCGCCTTTGCGCCTTTGCGTGAGACATCATTCAAAATAATTATTAACCCTAAACCCCTCATTCCGACACAGCTCATCCCGTTCCGCCTCCTTCAAATCCGTCTGAACCATCTCGGTAACCAATTCCTCAAATGTAATCCGGGGCACCCACCCCAGTTTTTCCCTTGCTTTGGTCGCATCTCCCAGTAATGTTTCAACCTCGGTCGGCCGGAAATACCTGGGATCGACGGCCACAATAACCGCACCGGTTTTGGCATTGAATCCCTTTTCGTCAATACCCTTTCCTTCCCATCGTAACGAAATGCCAATCTCCTTTGCTGCGGCGTCCACAAACTCACGCACCGAATACTGCCTGCCCGTAGCGATGACAAAGTCATCCGGCGTATCCTGCTGGAGCATCAGCCACTGCATTTCCACATAGTCCCTGGCATGCCCCCAATCTCTTTTGGAATCGAGATTGCCGAGATAGAGGGAATCCTGGAGCCCCAGTTTAATCCGGGCCATGGCCCGGGTGATTTTCCGGGTCACAAAGGTTTCGCCCCGTATGCCCGATTCGTGGTTGAACAAAATACCGTTGCAAGCATACATGCCGTAGGCCTCGCGGTAATTGACGGTGATCCAGTAGGCGTACAGTTTTGCGGCCGCGTAAGGGGAGCGGGGGTAGAAGGGGGTTTTTTCCGTCTGGGGTGTTTCCTGCACTTTGCCGAAAAGTTCGGATGTGGAAGCCTGGTAAAACCGGGTCTTTTTTTCAAGACCGAGGATTCGCATCCCTTCCAAGATGCGCAGGGTGCCGAGGGCATCTGAATTGGCCGTATACTCAGGGGACTCAAAGGAAACCGCCACATGGCTCTGGGCCGCGAGATTGTAGATTTCATCCGGCTGAACCTGCTGGATGATTCGGATAAGGTTTGTGGAGTCGGTAAGGTCCCCGTAATGGAGGATGAAATTCCTGTCCGACACGTGCGGGTCCTGGTACAGGTGGTCGATACGATCCGTGTTGAATAGGGAAGAACGCCGTTTAACGCCATGCACTTCATATCCTTTTTCCAAAAGGAATTCGGCCAGAAACGCGCCGTCCTGTCCTGTGATACCTGTGATTAATGCCTTCTTTTTCATTTATTCTCCATAGTTATCTCTCGCGAAGACCTCAGCGTTCGCGGATAACACCTTTTTCAATCAATTATCCGACCTCTGACCTACCGTCCCTCCCCCAACAGCACAACCTTGACCGTCTGAAAGAGTATCTTAAAATCCAGCCACAAAGACCAGTTGTCGATGTAAGCAAGATCCATCTTCATCCAATCCCTGAAAGCGATATCATTTCGTTTAGGGGCGCACTGCCAGATACAGGTCAGTCCCGGTTTCATGGAAAGGCGCCGTCTCTGCCATGTTTCGTATTCCTCAACTTCGGCAGGGATCGGCGGTCTCGGTCCCACCAGGCTCATTTCACCCCGCAACACATTGATAATCTGGGGGAGTTCATCGAGGCTCGTTTTCCTTAACAGGGTGCCGATGTAGGGGATGATCCTCGGGTCTTTGTTAATCTTGAACACCGGACCGTCCGCCTCGTTCAGCGCCTTTACTTCATTAAAACGTTTTTCCGCATCGATTCCCATGGTCCTGAACTTGTAGACCATAAATCGCCGGCCGTTGAGGCAGCAACGCTCCTGCTTGAAAAAGACGGGCCCCGGCGAAACAATCTTGATGGCGCATCCGATAACCACAAGCATGGGGAGAAAAAGGAGGAAAGCAATCCCGGTCACGATAACGTCAAACGCACTTTTGAGCAGAAGGGCTGCGTGGGCAGGAGGAGTGGTCCTAAGGGCCTGGAGGGTATCCCCAGGAAATCCTCGAAATTGATGGTGGCTTTCCCCGGCTGGTACATGAGATAGTGTATCTGCCAGTCGGGAATGATGCGAACCGACACGCCCATCTCCTCGGCCACGGCAATGTGCTGATCAGCGGATCTGATCTTCTTAAGTGGCATGGCAAAGATGATCTCGTCGACCACCTGCTCGCTCAGGATTTTTTTCATGGAATCGACCGTCTCGATCACGCGTATGCCATTCTTCACACTGTTCCCCACCTGGGCCGGATCGATTTCAAGGCACCCTAAAACCCTGAAGCCTGCGCCCAATTGAAAACCGATAGCGTTTATCACATCCTTGGCCCGCTCCCAGCTGCCGATAATGACCACGTTTCTGAAGTTAAACCCCTTCTTACGATACTTATTCAGCACTCTGTAAACGATTCCCTTACTCGCGGCCAGCAGGCCGATGTTGAGCAGGAAAAATATCCCGAGCAGAATACGGCTAACATTTGCAATCTTGAATATGTACATGGCCACGAAGAGGATCGCCATTCCCGTGGCAACGGCCTTGAGCATATTCCAGAATATCTCGGGGTAGGTGGTTCGCCTGTAAGATGCGTATACGCGAAATGATCCGAGTGTCAGGTACCAGATGATGACAACCATGAGGAGGAAAGATAATAGTTGGGCGCTATTACAAGACCCTGAAAGGACGCGGGCAGGAGAAGTCTTTTGATATAGTATGCCGCGACAAAGGCCCCGACCGTGAGGCATATATCAAGGAACCTATGCGCGTTTGTAACAAGCTTTCGTTGTTCTCTTAACATAATCTTCTAAGCGGGATAGTTGCAACTGAAAGATGAAGTTGTAGGGTCAGTCCTCAGTTATCAGTTGTCAGTTGTCAGAACTGGCGGTCATTTTGAAATTTGAGGATTAGGCAGTATGGAATTGGTCTTCACGATTATGCAGATTTGCATAAACAGCTTAAACTTACGCATTGACAAGTTATGATAAGGTATGATAAGTTGAAGTAATGGATCCTTTTCAAATGCCAAGGTTTAAAAAATATGTAAAAAAGCTCCCGCGTCACCTCCAGCAGGTTATTCTGGATGAAGTGGAGGATGTTCTGGCAGATCCTGATATTGGTGAACTAAAAAGAGGCGACCTGGCGGGCTTCAGAGTGCATAAATTCACGATGAACCGGCAGTTAACCCTAATGGCCTATAAGACTGAAAACGATTTACTTTTACTGTATCAGGTTGGTCCACATGAGAATTTTTACAATAACCTCAAAAGATATCTGAAAGTAACGGGGGGCTAAGATGCTTACAGCAGAAAAAGTCATTGAGGAGATCTACCATCTTCCCATGGAGGAGAGGCAAAAAATTGCTCTCCACATTATAGAGTTCGGAATAAGGGGTCAGCGGCAAGATGTTCCTGAGGTCCTCGATATGAAAGCGTGGCAGGACGAAATTGCAAAAAAGCCGTTTAATCTCAAGGAGGCCGCGGAATATCTCGGCGTGGCATCCGTCACCCTTAGAAGATGGGTGAAAGCAGGCCGGGTATCAGCATCGAAAATAGGCAGGGCATATACATTTGATGTAAGGGTCCTTAAGAAACTCAAGAAAACCCATACCTCAAACGTCCGACCTCCGACCTCCGACCTCTGACCTCTGACCTCCGTCCTTCTAATACGCATTCCGATTCGTCTCCCGCCCGAACATCGTCAACCAGACAATCTTCAAATCAAATATAAAACTCCAGTCCTCGATGTAATGGATATCGCATTCGATGCGACTCTTAATGGACGTATCCCCCCGCCACCCGTTCACCTGTGCCCATCCCGTAATCCCTGACTTTACGAGATGACGCACCTTATAGTCCGATATGTCGTTTTTAAACTGCTCCACAAAGTACTCTCTTTCCGGCCTCGGACCCACCACGCTCATGTCTCCCACCAGCACATTCCAGAACTGGGGCAGTTCGTCGATATTCCCTTTTCGGATGATTTTCCCGATCCCGGTGACTCGGCTGTCGTCCGCCGTGGTCCATACGGTGTCGGACTGCTTCTTCGCCTGCACCGTCATGCTCCTGAACTTGTACATCTCAAACTCGATGTTATTAGTCCCCACCCGGTTCTGCTTGAAGAACACGGGCCCGGGTGAAGTGAGCTTGATCAGGAGGATGATCACCAGGAAGAAGGGGGAGAGGAGCAGCAGGACGGTCAGGGAAAAGCAGATATCAAAGGTCCGCTTGACGACCCTGTTCTTGAGGAGGCTCAAGGGCTCCGTCCGGATGCCGATGAGCGGGATGTCACCAAGCCTGTCAAGGACCGCCCGGTTGCGTATGATGCGGAAAAAATCGGGCACAATACGAACCCGGATGCCTTCATGGTTGCATTTCTCCACCATCTCCACAATCATCTTTTCCAATCGCAGGGGGAGTGCAATGATGACCTCATCCACCGCGCCTGAGCGCACAATCTCGGAAAACCGATCCAGCTTCCCCAGATAAAACCCTTTGGGCAGGGTCTCATGGTAATCATCGGACAACACCCCATAAAGCCTGTAGCCCAGTTGGCGGGACCTCATGATCTGGTTCATGGCCTTTTCCGCCACCCGGCCACCCCCCAGCAGGAGCACGTGCTTTTGCTGGTACCCTCCCTTGACAAAATGTCTGGCGCATACCAGAAAAACAAACCGCATCAGGGAGGATATGCACAGGCCGAAAAGGAGCGGCCACAGGATCAGTTTGTTATTGGGTGCGAAGTTGCCGAAAACGGACACGATCCCTATCACGCCGACGCTCAAGAGAGAATAACCGAGGAAGGTGTCTTTGAAGATCGACGACATCCTGGTCTCTGTACTCATACTCACAATGGATGAATTGACGGCGATTATAAACCACATCAGCGCCACAAAAGCCATCAGGATATGGGCCTTGTAGGAAATGGCGACAAACCCCTCGTAGTGGACAAACACACCGAAAAAGGAGCCGTATAATATCACCAGGTCAAATATGAAGATGGTTGCGGATTTTGAGGGTTTCATGCTGGGTGGACTGCGTTTGAGATATTCTGTTTACCAGAGGATGCTCGCTATATTCATGTCCGGAGGGTTTACTCCACCGTCACACTCTTTGCCAGGTTCCGGGGCTTATCCACGTCCCGGTTCAGAAAACAGGCGCAGTAATAGGCCAGAAGCTGACAGCAGACAACCGTTAGGATGGGGTTCAGGAAAACCAAGGTGGTTGGAATCGGGATCACATCATCCACAAGTTCTCCGATCTGTGAATCCCCCTCACTGACAATGGCAATGACCGGGCCCTTTCGGGCTTTGATTTCCTGTATGTTACTGATCATCTTTTCTCTCATTTCATCCATGGGTGCCACGGCCACAGTAGGCATCAGGGGATTGATGAGGGCAATGGCGCCGTGTTTCATTTCGCCCGCAGCGTACCCTTCCGCGTGGATATAGGAGATTTCCTTGAGTTTCAAAGCCCCTTCCAGGGCGATTGGATAATTGTATTTTCTCCCGATGAAAAGCCAATCATTGAATTTGTGGTATTTTTCAGCAATGGTCTGTATACGATCGGCCTGGGACAAAACGCGGGCTACCTGATCCGGCAGGGCTTCCAGCGCACGGATGGACCCCATCCCCTCCGTGAGGGACATCCGCTGATGCCTTCCCAACAAAACGGCCATGAGGGTGAGTATGGTCAGTTGAGAGGTGAACACCTTGGTAGAAGCCACGCCCATTTCCGGCCCTGCGTGGTTGTAAACCCCTGCTTCCGTTTCCCTTGATATGGAGCTACCCACCACGTTCACTATGCCCAACAGCCCCGCACCCTTTCTCTTGGCTTCTCTCATGGCCGCAAGGGAATCGGCTGTTTCCCCGGATTGGCTGAGGGTCACCACAAAGGTATTGGGAGAGAAATTGAGTTTTCTGTACCTGAATTCCGAGGCAAGCTCCACATTCACGTCAATATCTGTCAGCTTTTCAAAAATGTATCTGCCCACGGAGCCCGCATAATAGGACGTGCCGCAGGCGACAATCACCAGGTGTTTGCAGTCTTTCAACCTGCCCCAGGCCGGCATGATCCCCCCCAATTTGGGGACCCCTTCACCCACTTCCAACCGCCCGCGGATGGCATTTCTGATGGTATCCGGTTGTTCATAGATCTCCTTGAGCATAAAATGGGGGAAACCGTTCAGCTCAGCGTCTTCCACACGCCATTCTACGGGCTCGGCCCTTCTCGAAATGGGCTCCGCCTGGGCCGTTGAAATGGAGAGATCATCCTTGTTCAGGGTGGCCACTTCATTATCTTGCAGATGAATGACCTGATTGGTATGCCTCACCATGGCGGATACATCTGAGGCGGCAATATGGCCATCCCGGCTCAACCCGATAACCAGAGGGCTCCCCCTCCTGGCCACCACGATCTCGCCGGGGACCCGCCGGTGGATGACCGCCAGCCCGAAGGTTCCTTCCACCATGGCCATGGTCTTCATGACCGCCTTGTTCAGGGCCCCATCAAAGTTTAGCCCGATCAGATGGGCCAGAACTTCGGTATCCGTCTCAGACCTGAAAAGGATTCCCTGTTTTTCAAGCTTTTTTCTGATGGCAAAGTAATTCTCAATAATCCCGTTATGGGTGACAAACACATCGCCATTCCGGTCCCTGTGGGGATGCGCATTCTCCTCCGTGGGAGCGCCATGGGTAGCCCAGCGGGTATGTGCAATGCCGGTGACGCCGCTAAGGTGGGTGCCGTTAAGTTTTTGCTGTAATCGAGCGATCTTCCCCACGGACCGGCAGCAGTGGATATGCCGGCTGTTTTGAATGGCAATACCGGCGGAGTCGTAACCCCGGTATTCCAATCGTTTTAACCCCTCCAATAAAATGGGCTTTGCTTCCTTAGCGCCCACATAACATACGATACCGCACATGGTTTTTTCCTAATTGATGGTTGGTTTATGGGATCAGCAACCCGGAATGATTTCCATGAAATTCATGATTTCCAGTTTTTCTGAAATTCATCATATCTTTCGGTTATAAACGTCTCAAATTTCTCTTTGGCGATTTTATAATCAAACTCTTTGGCATACTCCCTGATAACATCTGCATCCCATTGCGCATTTTCTGTTTTGCTCACAGCATTTATCAGCGCCTCTTCAGTTTGATCCTGAAAAAACATCCCTGTTTTTCCTTCGACGACAGTTTCTAAGGCGGGCTATGCCCGCAACCCAAAATTCTGACATGACTCAGAGTCGCCTCTTTTGTAAAATAGATGGAGCACTCAAACACCATCCAAAAACGAAAGAGGTGACCCATGAAAAAACTTATAGA
>Ga0233431_1004011_pt1 | contig 16526 bp, 22 predicted proteins | sample SI_118_April2016_FD_179867 | JGI IMG/M metagenome (GOLD analysis project Ga0233431, IMG submission 179867) | Seawater microbial communities from Saanich Inlet, British Columbia, Canada - SI_118_April2016_200_MG | ecosystem: Environmental > Aquatic > Marine > Inlet | place: Canada: British... | reverse complement strand
TTTTCATACACCCGATCTTCATAATATCCCAACCACGGAAGAGATTCTTTTCCTGAAAGAGATAAAGGCAGAAAAGAATTTGACCTACTCCGTCCATTTGCCGGCCTCCCTTGAGATTGCGGCGGAATCCTGAATATCGAGGTTTTCGATCCCGTGGATCTGGAAAAATCTCTTCAGGTCACAAGAAAATTTTTATCTTGACGCACTCAATATATCAGCGTATAAGTGTTCATTGATATGCTCATCTTTACATCTCCTTTTCCTTCGATAGTATTGTTGATCATATTTTTCGGCCCTCAATGAATCACCACCTTGGTAAACAGGAAAAAATGGAGGAGAGGTTGCAGTATCCAGAAGCAATAGCGATGCCCCGCCTGAATGATCATCTCGACCTGATTGCCGTTCTGGCCAAGAGCCTCTCTGATGAAAATCGTCTTCGAATCCTGCTTTGCGTGATCGCTGGAAGAAAATCGGTTTCCCAAATAGTGGAAGCACTAAAACTTTCTCAGCCCCTCGTTTCTCATCATCTTAAGGAGTTGAAACGGACGCTTTTGGTCAATGTTGAGCGACGCGGGCCATTTATCTATTACGAAATAGCAGACATAAGAATTGTTGAGATCCTCAAACACCTGGATGAACTGGTGATGGACCTTTTATCAAGAAGAAAATCATTTTAACTCCCGGAGATGATTCAGTATGAGTACTGATAAGATTCAAAAGCTGGTCGACAACATGGAGCCCGAGGAAGCCGCATTGGCGCTTACCGGTGTATTACAAAATGTATTTCTCCTTCTGGAAGAAGAGACTCGTCTGAAGTTGGTGTCGAACCTGGTCGGTACGCCTTCTGATGAAAAACTGGCCAGCCTGGTCCATCTTTGAATGGCCACCTGCATGGACGAAGGTGTCGATCCAACGGATATGTGCCAGAGCATGATAGAAAGAGTAGCCCGATCAAAACAGCTTACAGCGGTGACTGAACCTGAAATCCTTTCATTGTTTGAGGACTGGCTGGAAGAACTTGACGGTGAAGTTGTCGATTTTGCTAAGAAAACGGGCTCAACAGACCCCGCTGGCTTGGCGAAGGGCTGCGGCCTGTCCCGATCGGGGGCTGAATTCCTCATCACAAAGCTGAAAAGAGAGGGGAAACTATGACATCCGGAATATCCAATTCCCTGAAAACCGAGGTGTGAAAATGAATGGTTTAAAAACAGCTACAATGGCTCTCATCGCCGTGGCCATCACGGTGGGCTTTCTATGGTTTACCAACCGTTCAGTGCCCCCTAAAAAAGCCACCTTCGAAGACGTGGTTGCCGAGGCCGCAAACGGAGGGTATCAGCTTATCAATACGGAAAGCCTCAAAAAGCTGTACGATGAGGATCCCCAAGGCTTTTTGCTGGTAGACGCCCGCCAGGAATGGGAATACCGGACCGGACATATCAAAGGCGCCGTGAATTTTCCCCTGGAACCCACCTGGTTGTCGCGGTGGAAGAAAAAGGATGAACTGGAAAAATTCCTCGGACCTGATAAAAACCGTTTCCTCGTCTTTTACTGAGCGGGGCTTGCATGAGTCCGAAGCGACTCGGCGGCTCGGGTAGCCGTAAAACTGGGTTACAAGAAAGTTTATCGTGATCCCATAGGGTATCCTGAATGGCACAAAAAGGGATATCCCGTAGCAAGCCAGCCGGCGGGCCTGTCCCAAATCTCCACCAAGCCCGAAGAACCCGGACCTCTAACCGGCTGGGCCATGATCTGGACGCTGTTGGGCATATTTGCAGGGGGTATGGCCCTCAACCTGACGCCCTGTGTTTATCCCCTGATCCCCATAACCGTTTCCTATTTCGGCGGAAGAAGCGGTAAGGGCCGGGGAAACCTGTTCGCCCACGGGGCATGTTATATCGGTGGTCTTTCACTAACCAATTCCGTCCTCGGTGTGACAGCCGCCTTGACCGGCGGGCTCATGGGGGCCCTTCTTCAGAGCCCCGTGGTACTCGTCATGATTGCGGCCGTTATGATTCTATTTGCCACAAGTCTTTTCGGGTTCTGGGAGTTGAAACTCCCCGCGGGGTTGACGCAGGCCGCCTCAAAATCCTACACTGGGTACTTCGGCACCCTGTTTATGGGCATGACCCTGGGCGTTGTGGCCGCCCCTTGCATCGGCCCTTTTGTCCTGGGATTGCTGACCTGGGTGGCCAGCATGGGAAACCCATGGCTGGGGTTTGTCATCTTTTTCACGTTGAGCCTGGGCCTCGGCCTGCCCCTCTTCTTTCTGGCTGTTTTTTCAGGACAGATTGAGAAACTACCCCGATCCGGCGAATGGATGCTCTGGATTCGAAAACTGATGGGCTGGGTTCTGGTGGGCATGGCCGCCTACTTCATCAGACCGATTTTCCCAAAATCCGTGGGGGTATTTATCCTCGCTGCCGTTGCCTTTTCCGCAGGTCTTCACCTGGGCTGGATCGACAAATCAAAGACCGCATTTAAGGGTTTTGGGTGGATTAAGGGAATCGCCGGTACAATCGGCCTTGTCCTAGCTGTCATTCTTATCGGAACATGGTTTCTGAGAGGCCCCGGTGTCGTGTGGCAGCCCTATTCCCATGATCTGCTCTCGGAAGCTCAAAAGCTGAATAAACCCGTCATCATTGATTTCTATGCGGATTGGTGCGCCCCATGCCGGGAACTGGATGAGGTCACCTTTCACGACAAGCAGGTGGTTGATCAGGCAATGCGTGACTTTGTCATGATCAAGGTTGATTTGACGCAAAAAGGCAATCCCCTCCACAAACAACTGCTGGCCCAGTACCGTGTCAAAGGCGTTCCCACCGTCGTGTTTCTGGATCGTAGCGGAATAGAACGGAAGGATCTTCGACTGGTGGACTTTTTACCCCCGGATCAGCTACTGGTCCGGATGTCGAAGGTAGGGAAAAACAATACACCGTAAGGTTTTCATTAATCTTTAATTTTACATCATCCAAAGGAGGTCACCATGCTGAAAGTCAGATTTTTCATGAACGAACCCAACGGAAAACCGTGAAAACATTTCAAATCCATGATGCCCAGGTTGGGCGAAAATTACGATATTGAGATCGAGACCATTTCAAAGCCTCCTTCGGAATACAACACGGATGAATACTTTGAGCTTGACCTGCCGGTCGCTCCCGCCATCATGATCGGCGAGGAGATCCTGACAGAGGGCTCTGATATTTCAGATGAAAAAGTCGAGGCGGCCATTTGCAAAAGCCTCGGTCTTCCGTCGCCGGAGCCAAAAAAGAAGGGAATGCTCAGCCGTTTGCTGAAGAAGTAATGTTTACAGGGTCACCATGATCGTCTCTTGTTGATAAGGAGTTATGATGGTTATTATTGAAAAGTTTCTGGGTAAGCGTTTGGAGATACCCGAAGATCGTCGCTATTACATCAAACAGGGCCTTTGGGCCAAACAGGACGAAGACGTTATCGTGTTCGGGTTGAGTGAGCCGGCCTTGGTTCTTGCCGGTGGTCTCAAAGATTTGGACTGGCTTGTCACAGAAGGTCAAGCTGTCCAGAAACTGGACACCGTTATCTTTGCCATTACCGGAAAAATCCTCTACATCGATTCACCGTTAACGGGGGATATCCACTTTAATGACGGAGTAAAACATGCTCCCGAGCTCGTGTTGCGTGATCCCTATGGCCAGGGATGGCTCTTTAAACTAGAATCGGGAGAAGAATCGGAAAAGGAATTTCACCAACTGGCCGAGGCTTCGGCATACGCTGAAAGCCTGAAGAACTCAGAGGGATGCAAAAATCCGGAGGGTTTAAAAGGCGGTGTTTCGGGAATGTGCAAGGCCGTGTACGGCGGCATCGTAGCGCAGAAGATCTAGAGGTTTCTCGACAGACAGCGGCTCAAAGTGACGGCAAGCACACTGTCAGCGCGCCGGCAGTAACGAGATCCATCCGATAGATAGCAGCACCGCCAGCCGCGCGTGCGCCGGCTGCGTGGCTTTGGGTTGGGCGCCCTCGGCGTGCCATGACGGTAGGGCCACAGGTCATCTAAAATGAAGTTGACCGCGCATCCCACACCGATGCCGATCAGGTTGGCACATAGGTTTGCACATAAAGGCTTACTGCCTTTTTACTAACGAAGAGAACAAAAAGTGCAATGGAAGCTCTTTTCATGAGTTGACCCTCTCAGAAATGAGAACGGCTCAACCGGAAATCAGTCCGTTTATGAATTTCTTAAGTTCGTCGCTTCCGGGCGTGGTATCAAACGCAAGCTTACCATCGATATATATGGAAGGAACCGGTGCCATACGCCCCAATTCCTTCGACAACATCAAAAAACGCTTCGCACCCATAAGATCTTTGGTGACCACCTTTTCCCACCGCACCGCTTCGCCGTAGTCAGCAACGACCGATTCGACCAACCTGGCCATGTATTCGCACGAAATTCAATGGGCACCTTCGTGAAGCACCTCGATATGAACAATTCTCGATGTCATGATGTTTCTCCGGCCTGTCGTAGACCCTTCTGTTTCAGAGCCTCTTCAATGGCCTCTTTCAGCTCAAACATGGGAGGAATAGCGTCGAAGAACAGCTCCCCGTCAATGAAAAGGGACGGAACCGGCGCCACACGGCAGTGTTTATGGACTGCCTCTTCACCATATAGTTCGCAGGAAATCTCCAGAAACCTTTCTTTTCCGGGGCTATGCATGAAATCGACTCTTCTATAGTCAATATACTGATCGTATTCGGGAAGTATTTCAAGGACGGTTTCATCCATATACAGACAGGGCAGGCAGTAGCTCGCCTTGTACATTACTTCGATAATAATCTTTTCTGAATCCGGCAAAAGTGACCTCCATCAAATAATTGTTTTTTCTCTCGTCTTTTGTAAAGAAATACCAGATCTAGCGGGGCAAGGCAATGGTTTTGCCGCCTTTATTGACAGGTTACGTGGCCCCAAAATCTCGCCTAATCGGGGTTGATACGCGAATCCCTCAAAAGCTGCGGCGCCATGGATTCAGCAAAATCAGGCATGGGCGGCAATTCATGATGTTTCATCAAGAATTTCGCCGTGGATTGCAGGCTGGAAAGGGTCGCCTCGTCAAGGCACAGACGATATTCATGAAACTTCATAGCCTTTTGGGTCAACAGCAAAGAGAGGCCCGTGACCCGGCTCAATATCTTCGCGGTCTCATTCGGGTGTGTGTGCACAAAATCCTCGGCATGTCGAAGCGCCCGAAAAAAGCGAACCAGATCCTCTTTTCTCTCTTCAATGACGGATGCGTTGGCCAGCATCAGAATCGGATAATTGTTTCCGAGCCCGCCGAACGTGATCAGTTCGCGCCCCCCCCTGGCTTCGGCCAAAGATGGGGTGGGTTCGCTGGCCGCCACGGCATCCACCGAGCCCACCATCAGCGCTTCCGGCATTGTGCCGGGATCCAGATCCACAACCGTTACGGCTTTTAAAGGGATGCCCTTCGCCGACAAGAGGGCCAGAAAACCGCCGTGCGTAGAGGTCCCTTTCTTGATGGCAATCCGTTTTCCCATGAGGTCCTTGAGACTGCTTATGGTTCCATCTTGTCGAACGATGAGGCGGTGGCGATGTTCTCCGCTGCCGTGACTGGCGATCAGTTTCAATTTTCCATGCCGGACAAGCGCCATAATTGCAGTGCTGTCGCCCATGGCCCCCACATCCACGGAGCCCGAATAGAGGGCTTCCGCACAGGCTGGACCGCTGTTGAATCGAAGAGCGCGCACGGTAATACCCTCTTTTTGGAAGTATCCCTTTTCCACAGCAACGATGGGAATGGCACTTCCGATGCGGTTTTGAAAAGCAACCTGCAAGGGACGTTTTGACTCGGCTTCATCCGTTTTGGTGCAGGAGACAAATAAACCTGTCAGGCAGAAAAGCCCAACACAAAAAAGCCCAATTTTCAATTTGTGGAAATTATTCATGGGAGTTCTTCGATAATCACGCGATTTAGGGTCTCGGAAAAAAATAAATGCGCCAGATTGCGCGGTATTTTGGTTCATATACAAGTTGCATTCGCCAGTGCATATTGGTGGATATGTGCTGGTGGATGCAACGCAGTAGATGGGCCAAAGGACAAGCCAGATGGTGTAGTCATTTTTTGCCGAGGCCCTTATACACAGCAGGGAAGCGAATCCAGCGCAGCACGCAACTCTGCGATGATGTTTCGCATTTCCACGGATGAACGTTTTCGGGGCCTCACCGATCGTAGTAACATGTCCCCGCGAATGTTTTGGGGAGAAGGTCCCATCACGATCACACGGTCGGCAAGATAAGCAGCCTCTTCCACACTGTGGGTAATATAGATCAGCGTCCGCTGTCGATGTTGCCAAATTTTGAGCAGTTCATCCTGGAGATGCTCGCGAGCATTGGCATCAAGACTGCTGAAAGGTTCATCCATGAGCAGCGCTTTGGGTTCGAGAGCCAGGACGCGGGAAATGGCAGTCCGCTGACGCATCCCTCCCGAAAGAGTGTGCGGAAAGGCATCCTCGTAGGATGCCATGCCGACCAGGTCGAGATATTTCCCGGCAATATCGCGCGTGGCATTGTGATCCACGCCTCTTAAGCGCAGGGCAAATTCCACGTTTTTCCGCACCGTCAACCATGGGAAGAGGTTCGCATCCTGGAAAACAACACCCCGATCCGATCCAGGCCCCTCAATCAATGCATCGTCAAAAAAGACATGGCCCCGTGAGGGCGTGATGAAGCCGGCGACAAGATTCAGCAGCGTCGTTTTGCCGCAACCGCTGGGTCCTAAAATACAGGCAAACTGTCGGTCCGGTATGGTAAGGCTGAGGTCATAAAGAACCGGTTCCGACCGTTTGCCATCATTCAGATACCATTTGGAAACATTTTCCAGCCGAATCATCATTCCTCACGCTGAAGGGACCATCGTTCAACGGTGCGCTTTTCCCAGGGATTGAAAACCAGATGCTCGATCAGCAGGCCGATGACGCAGATCACACAGAGACAGGCGAAAGCAGAGGCGTAATCCAGGGTCCAGCGGGCCTGGATAATAGAGTAGCCCAGCCCGGTCCCAGCGCCCACAATCATTTCCGCCGCAACGAGAACCCGCCAGCCGTTCCCCAGCCCGATCCTGAGGCCACTGATGATGGACGGCATAGCGCCGGGCAGCAACACCTTGAACAGCATGGTCATCTGTCCTGCGCCCATCATCTGAGCCGCACGCACAAAAGTGGTGTCAAGCCGTTTGACACCGTTTAAGACATTGATGGCTACCGGTGGGAAAGCGGTCATGGTGATCATGAAAACCGTTGCGGTTTCACCGATACCAAAAACCAGGATGGCCACGGGGATCCAGGCCAGCCCGGGGATCAACTGGAGGATATGTATTATCGAGTAGGTTGCGGATTCAAGAGGGCGCCACCACCCGGCAAACAGACCGTAAACCACACCGGCAATGGCCGCCATGACGAATCCGGCCAGCCAGCGAACGATGCTGTCGGCAAGATGCCGATACAGAGTATGGTCGGAAAGGGTCTGTCCCCCCAGCAGTGCGGTGAGCTTCATGATTGTGGTCCAGGGCGTTGGAAACGGTACACCCCTGAAAGCCGAAACCATAAAAGCGACCAGCTGCCATACCACCAAAAAAATCAAGATGGGAATAAAACCCCGTATCACCGATCTGATCATTTAGATGTCCGCCCCGCAGGTCCTGCCGCAATCAGAGATTCAAGGATTTTGGTGGGGATCATTGCACTTGACTGACGCTGGGAAGCATGGCTTCAAGGAATACCAGGCGGCCCTGATTGAGAAACTTGTCAATGAGGGACATCTGCTGGCTGAGGATTCCAATCCAGCGCAAGTATCAATGCTGGATATTCCCTAATAAAAGATTCCCCTCTAGCCGCAGAATCTTTTGATAAATTCAGCGGCGTTTAAAACACAACGGGCCCCGTCGGCACAACCGGTTAATACCTGGTAGAGATCCGTGTCTCTCACATCTCCGGCGGCAAACATCCCAGGGATAGAAGTCATCAACTTTTCATCGGTTTTGAGGTATCCCCCGTCAATGGTTTCAACCGGGAGTTTAATCATCTCCGTATTGGGAGACCACCCGATGGCAAGGAAAACACCATCCACAGAGACCGTTTCCGTACCCCCGGAAGGCGTTGCAATTTCGAGTGCTTCCACCAGGTCTAAACCCACGTATCCGGTCACCTCCGTTTCCGGCATGAGGTCGATATTGTCCTGGGACGCAATGCGTTCCTGGTGAGCGGCATCCATCATCCGTTCACGGCTCCGATATATCAGAACCACCTTGTCGGCAATTAGAGACAGGGTGAGGGCGTGCTGAGCTGCGGCGTTGTCACTACCCACAACTGCCAGAGTGGCGTTTTTTCCCCTGAACAAGGGCCCATCGCAAACGGAGCAGAAGTTAACGCCTTTCACATCCGAATGGGGGCCCGACAATCTTCTGGGGACCCGCCCCGTTGCCACGATGGCGCAGGATGCTGAATACAGGATACCGTTAATATCCTTACCGGCAAAGCCGTCACCGTTTTTTTCCAGAGCTTCCAGACGGCTCATGGTAAACAGCCCGCCTTCCATCTGGGCCTGTTGAAATGTTTTAACCCCCCATTCCGTTCCCGGGACACCCCCCGGGAATCCCGGAAAATTGGCCAGGTTCTCCACCATATACAGGTTTCCACCAGGGACATCACCAAATACAACGCAATTCATTCCCAGCCGCTGCCCGTAAAGGGCCGCCGTCAGACCAGCCGGCCCACTGCCGACGATGATGATATCAAACGCATTGGTTTCAGTCATGATCCATCCAGTTTACGAATAATTGTGTTTGTCAAAGTGTCATCATTCTTTCGAGTAGGGCTGAAACACCCCCAGACTTGACCAGGAACCGGTTTCAGAAGCTGTCTCAATTCCTGCCATGGAATCGGGCGGCCCAATGAAAACCACGACGTTTTCATGCTTGATACGATCACGGGGAAGGTCTGTTTTTTCGATGGTCCAGTCGCCCATGACATAGTTGAAAATATTCATACCCCCCTCACCTTCCACAAACCCTTTGGCCCGAACAACGGAAGAAGGGAGAGCGCTCGCAATTTCTCTAACCTCATTTATGTCATTGCCATCCCAGCGGTATCCCACGGACATGAGCATATCCGGAGGGGTGATTTCAAGGTCCGGGCTGTCGAGCAGGTCGTCAAGGAATTGGTCCAGCTCATTATCCGACAGCACTGGAGTATTCGAAGGTGAACCATCCGTAGATCTCACAGGCGATCCTTTTTTTTCATCCAGTTCAAAAAAGCGTTCCACCGGAATGTTCGCATAAGTGGTTTCGAAATAAAGGGGTTCGGGATGAAACCGCTCGATAATTTTCTTTGTTTCCGCAATCTTTTCAGGCGCTACGGTATCCGTTTTGTTGATGATAAACACGCTGGAAGAAGCGATCTGTTTCTCCAGGGAGGCATAAACTTCATAAGCATCCATGAAGTGCCCCGCATCGACCAGGCAGAATTGTTCCCTGAAATCGAAACGGCCGTTAAAAATAGGGAGTTTCAGATCTCTTTTGAGATCAGACGGATTGGCAACGCCGGTGGACTCGATGAGCAGCACGTCAGGCTTCACGGTGGTGCTCAACTCATAAAGGCCCTTGATAAAATCGGTTTTGACGCAGACGCAGAAGATGGATCCTTTGCTGATCTCCATCATATCAATGTCGTCGCCCTCCACCAGAGTGCCGTCCACACCGATTTCACCGAACTCGTTTACCAGAAGGGTCAGTTTCTGGTCCCTGGGAAATTTTTCAATGATCCGGTTCAGGAGGGTGGTTTTTCCACTGCCCAAGAATCCGGTGATCAGGTATACGCGGGTGACATCGGACATATTCTACAGTTTCTCCTCTACCTTTTGTTTTACTTCCTCAACACTGAGCAATTTGCCGACGGATATCACTTCACCATCGATGACAAGCCCGGGCGTCATGAACACCCCCATTTTGCCGAAATAATTTATATCACTGACTTTCGCAATCTCAATGCCTGTTTGGGCGCCACACTGCTCGGCCGCCTGCCGGGCATTTTCATAGAGTTGATCGCATCTTTTACAGCCTGTTCCCAACACTTCAATCTTCATCGTCTACTCCTTGATGAATGAGACATGATTTTCACCCAAAGTCCTCCGGAGGCGGCATGGCCTGACGGGCGTTGGTGAAGCTCACACAGTTCCGACAGAACCAGCAAACACCGATCGATGCTTCGGGCTGTTGCTTTCTTTTAAAAAATGATGAATAGGCGGCCAACGCATCCGTTTCAATTACATCGGTTAGATCGTCCGGTGATTCCAGTTTCTTGATCTGGTCCGATTTCCCGCAGTAGGGACATTTTACACCGAACAGCGTCATTTCCGTAGCCGGCAAACCGTGTTCCATAACAAATTGCCGAAGATCTTCCATGGTTTCAATGATACTCAAAGCAAGCCTCTTCTCCAGGGAAAGGTCTGAACGAGGCCTTGAAATCAGGCCCCGTTCATATGGGTTAAATGCGCTACTTGACCGTGGAGTCAGTCCGCGTAGCCAAACCGGCGCCGGCCTTGGCGAGGTTTTCCTGAACTTTGTCGAACTGGAATCCAACCTCCCTCAAGGACGCGATCCTCTCCTTCATGGCATCGGTTGGTGCACGTTTGGCCATTTCATCGATGAGCTCCTCATACTGAGGAATGATGCTCGGGAACACGATATCCCTTTCAATGCAGATGGTCGGAAGAACCTTTACGCCCAGTTCCATGAACTTCCCAATGCCGTCTTTATTTTTGATAGACCACTCTTTGTATTTAATCATCTCCTGAACATCGTCGGGCAGAGCAGCAATGGATTCCATCATGTATCCACAGGCCGCACATTGCACGCTGTCCAGCGTTACAACATCTATCAGAATTTTATCTGCCATAATCCGAATCCTCCTTGTTTGAAAATCGGTTACCAAGAATCCGGATACTTGGTGTAATACGTATCAAACCATTCGCGGGCTTCGATTGCCTGGTCCATATGTTCCACCGGAACATCGTAAGGCATGTCTCAGCCGGGTGCGAAGGTATATCCATGCTGGCCTCCCGCTGCAAGACTGACGATGGCATCCTCCCTTGAAGAAAGCAGTCCCAGACTGAGCGCCAGGGTCAGTTTCAGGTTCCCGCCGAAACCCACACCGTGTTTCCGTGCAAGGTCGCGGATGAAATTCATGTTCATCTGCTCGTCGACGGCGAAACCGTGGGTTCCAATTTTGCAAACCTCTTCCATGACCTTGGTCGCATCACCACAGATAAAGAATGACGATGTAATTCCGGCGTCATGGATAACTTTGTTGGCCGCCTGGCTGTTGGGGGTCACATATTCCCTGAATGTCTCGGGCCTGATCTGTGAAGCAACAGGGTCGACGTTAGCGATGATGTCGCAACCCATCTCGGCATAGAATTCAGCCGCTCTGGCGCCAACTTCACCCGCAAATTTGCAGACTTCAGCAGCAAAGTCCGGGTGTTTATAAACATCAGTAAAGATTCGGACACCGGCCAGATGAGAGGCCAGGGTCAACGGTCCACAAAAAAGGCCCATCATGGCGCAGTCCAGTTCTTCCAGTTGAGGCTTGGCAATTCTGGCTGCTTCGAACATGACCGGCCAACGGCCTGAATCCTTTGTGGGGAGTTTCAGTCCCGCTTCCGCCGGGCTCTTATCCGAACACGGATGGTTTTTGACGGAAGGAACATTGTCCTCCCACCATTTGAGCTCACAACCCACTGAATTGGCTTCAACCGACAAGTCAAAGGCCAATGGAATACCGTCAGCTTTGTACCTTTTTGCGGCGTTGACAACACTTTTTGCCAGCAGCTCGGGGTCCTTCAGCACTTTATCCGCAGGTTCATTAATCAGAAAAGCGCAATGAACGCCCGCATAAGGCACCCAGGGTGCTGTGGGTGTCTTTTTGCCTCTGTAGGCGTCAATTAACATTTGTTTAGCCATTTCGAGTCTCCTTTCTTCCGCTTCTTCATCGATAGGTTGACATCTTTTTACTAAGCTACTCTGTCAGCACCTCCTTTCTCCATGATACATGGAAACCAGGGTTAAAAACCTCACAAGAAATATAAACACTTGAAATCACGGGTTTTTCATCACTCAAGAAGAATGATGCCATAATAAGTAAACGTTTCCGTTATGTTCGATGCTACCTTTGATGTGGTGCCCAGATTCTTCAGGGTCCCGATGACATCAATGGAAAATGATTCCACGGAAGGCCGCTTTTCCTGGGGGAATCGGCAGGTTTCAGGGAACGCGCATTCTTTACACAGGGCGCAGCACTCCCCCACCAGGCTGAAAGATTTATAATACCCTTCAAGAAACAGCATCCTTTCCAGACTCAAAGTCCCTTTCCAGCAGCGTACCTGGCCGGCCCTTTTTCGACCGTTGTTCCGGTAGAAATCAGCACAGCTCTTGCTGCCCACCAACAATAAAGCCTTTTTATATTCGGCCAGAATCGACCGAACTTTATCAGGACTCGGTGTGGCAGGAGGACAGCACCAGTTGGTATTGTAATTACTGCATCCGTAGCGGCACTTTAGATGAACCCATTCCGCGACGTTGATTTTGTCGGTGGAAAAAGGGAAAATAGCGTCCAGACCACTTTTCCTGCCCGCATCTCCCAAGCGCTGCAGCAACGCATGGGAGATTCCTGTTTCGTTCCTGAAAGGCACTACTTTCGGAGCAGGCACCTAAGCATCCTCCTTCTCACGATCAAAACTGAAACGAACCGGCCGCGCAAGGGCCATGCCCATGGCCACCTCTGCCGCCTTTAACACGGCAGAGGGGATCGCGCAGGAAGCATGGCAGCCGCAAGCCTGGGCAGCCTTGTAAACCGGGTTTTGGGTCAAGGGCGTGAACAACTCTCTTAAAGAGATGGTTTCAAGACGGCCATCCAATTTTTTAATCTGTTCACACTCCGATTCGGCAATTTCGATGGCGACCAACCTTTTGTCCAACTGTTTGACACGGATGACGCACGTAAAACCGCACACTCCCGGGTCCACGGCGATACGTGCGTCATTCTTAGATTCACTCACCTTACCCACCACTACTGATCCAGGATCTCGTCACGGACAACCCCTCTAAGGTGAGGAAATTCATCCGTCATGTGAGGAAGCTGCATCGCCTCCATAAAATCCTTCTCGAAGGTGGGTTCAACGGTCAGCTCAACATATTCCACGTTGCGTGAACACCAGTTGGCTTCCACCCGTTTGTTCACGTTCAAAAGTGCCGCCCGGCAACCGTCGCCGGCCGCGTTACCGATCCCTTTGATCATCTCAATTTCGCAATCCGGGAACAGCCCCATGGTCAGCGCTTTTTCGCGATCCACATGGGTACCGAAGGCGCCGGCAATCTTCACCGTATCCACCTTTTCAAGACCCATCCGTTTGACCATCAGTTTACAACCGGCATAGAGCGCACCCTTGGCAAGCTGGATCTGACGGACATCTCTCTGGGTGATCACAATATCCTGGTCAATACTTGATTCTTCCGCCCAAGCCAGAATGAACTCGGGCTGTTTCGTGTCGGGATTCTTTCGATATCGGGGGTGATCCTTCATCGCCTTTTTGTTAAACCTGCCGGTCTTGGTAATCACGCCGGAACTGTATAGCTCCGCCAGCACGTCCAGAATACCCGAGCCGCAAATGCCCTTTGCTTTCATATCCTTGGGTTCTGAAAATTTTCTCCAGGCATCCCTCCCGATAACCTTGTAGTCCACTTCCTTGGTATCGGGATCTATGGTAATGCGCTCGATGGCGCCGGGTGCGGCCCGCATGCCGTAGGCCAGCTGTGCACCCTCAAGGGCCGGACCGGTGGCGCAGGAGGACGATATCAGTTTGTGACGATTGCCCAGCACCAGCTCGCCGTTGGTACCGATATCGATGATCAACTGATTTTCCTCGCCTTTGTAGGGTGCTTCAGCGATGAGCACGCCAACATTGTCGGCGCCCACAAATCCTGCCTCATTAGGCAGTACGAACATATACGCAGACGGGTTGACCTTTATACCGAGATCTCTAGCCCTGATGTCCATACTGTGGTGAATCACCGGCGGAAACGGGGCAAGCCCCACATACTCGGGGTTGAGCCCCAGGAGAATGTGATGCATGGCCGTGTTAAAGCCGATGGTGATGTCCTCGATATCCTCCTTTTCGAGACGGAGATAGGTTTTGCCCTCTTCGGGAACTTCCACCATCTCGGGCTCTTCACCCTTTTTCTTTTTTTTCTTTTTCATGGGTGGGAATGTCTGCTTGATGGCCTTTTCAATGAGTTCGTTCAGCCCCTCGATGATGTCGTCAGTCATGCGCTGTAATCCGCCCGGCGTGGTCATGTGGAAGGTAATCCTTGCCATGACGTCTTCACCGTACTTGCACTGGGGGTTCATCATGGATACCGTGTCGATAACCTCCATGGTCGTCAGGTCGCAAAAGTATCCGGCCACGGTGGTGGTCCCCACATCAATGGCCATCCCGTAGGCATGCGCCACTTTTCCGGGGCGAACCCTGATGACTTCCTTGTCGTTCCAAACGCTCACCGTGCACTCCCATTTTCCATTCCGAAGGGCGTCGGGAAGCGTGCGCAGGGTAAAAATATCAATGGTCAGATCCGTGAGGGCATAGTTCTGTTCCAACGCCATGCAGATCCGTTCGAAATCCCCGGTGGGGTCTTCAAATGTCGGTTTGTCAACCTGCACGGTGTAAAGCTTTATGGCCGGATTGTGTTCGATATGGATATCCCGGGCCGCCTTGCTGACCACCTGTTTGCCCGCTCTGGACTCTTCCGGAACAAATACCAGGATATCGTCTTCAATGGTGGCCATACAACCCAGACGAAAGCCCTTTTCTTTACGTTCCGCGTTGATGAATTTCTCTTCCTCCTCCATCCAGGAGGACACATGGCTCATGCTGGAGGTGATGCCATATTTTTCGAAATGACCGTCCTCCACCCGAACAAGACACTTGCCGCAAACTTTTTTCTCTCCGCAAAGCGCCTCGATATCAACACCCAAGAGCCGCGAAGCTTCGATTATATTGACGCCCTTGGGAACTTCACCTCTTCTCCCGGAAGGCTGAAAAATGACCATGACCTTTTCGTCACTCATGCGAAAAACTCCTTATCAATTTATGGAAAAAAACGCCCACTCGATGTAACACACCCGGTGTCCGAGTGAAAAAAACCTTGGACACCGGATTCGAAAGGGGATGTTCCCTGATTTCCCCTCTATCCCTTGGCCCGCATTTCGCGCAGCCGACCGATCATCTTGATTCCTTCCGATACCGCGTTACCGGCGGACTCCGCATAACCGTCCGCGCCGAAAAGGTTGGCCACGTCCTTGGTTACCGGCGCGCCACCCAGCATGATCGCCACATCGGGGTTCTTCTCCTTGATCATGGCAATCACCTTTTTCATTCCCAGCATGGTCGTGGTCATCATGGCCGACATGGCCACCACTTCGGAATCGGTTCTTAGCTGCTCCTCCACAAAGTTCTCCAGAGGAACGTCGCGGCCCAGATCATGTACATCCCAGCCGGCCACATCAAACATCATTTTGACCAGGTTTTTACCGATGTCATGCACGTCACCCTGGATGCTTCCAATGACCACCTGGGCGTTAATCCCTTCTTCGCTGTCGGGAACATGGGGTCTCAAAATGGCCAACCCGCCATACAGGGCATCCGCGCACATGAGGACCTCGGGCACGAAATATTCGTTTTTGTCGTAGAGGTCGCCGACGATCTCCATGCCGGCGGCCAGGCCGTCCATGATGCCGTCAAGGGCCACATATCCATCGTCCAGCCATTGCTGGGAGGCTTCCTTGACCGTATCTTCTTCATACTCCACGACGCCTTCTTTCAATTTTTCCAACAGCTCTTCTTTTGTCGCCATTTTTGTCGTCTCCTTCTAGTAAGTGGTTTTTTGGTTAAATAGCCTGAAGCTATCCTTAAAGGCGGCCCACCGCCGGGCTGGCCTTTTTGCCATGCTCATGGGTGGTATCGACGCAGGCTTTCATATTTTCCTCGATAATGGCTGGCCAGAGATCGCAACCGGGCATGACCGCATCAACACCACCGTCGATCATATCCTTGATATGGTCGATGGACGTCTGCACGGGCGTTTTTTCGTCACAGGTCATGGTATAGGTGTCAAGATTACCCATGAACAGGACATCCGGGCCCAGAATCTCGCGGCCCTTTCTCACATCGCATTTGATGTCCACGGTCAGACCGTCCGCGCCACATTCCGCCATCATGGACAGAAGCGGTTCCGTCTTGCCGCAGATATGGAGCAGTTTGGGGGATTTCCAACCCGCCAGAATCCGCGTCAGCCTCGGCTGAATAAATTCCTTGAAGGTTTTTGGGCTCAGGAGATCCGCCGCCACACCGGGCTCCCTCAGGACGATGTAGTCACAACCGGCTTCCTGGAGATGCTGGCCGATACCGATGATCATATCGCTCAATTTATCCA
>Ga0233431_1004010_pt1 | contig 16528 bp, 21 predicted proteins | sample SI_118_April2016_FD_179867 | JGI IMG/M metagenome (GOLD analysis project Ga0233431, IMG submission 179867) | Seawater microbial communities from Saanich Inlet, British Columbia, Canada - SI_118_April2016_200_MG | ecosystem: Environmental > Aquatic > Marine > Inlet | place: Canada: British... | reverse complement strand
CGCTAAATCTAGTGCCTCATTTTCAGCAGATTTAATAAAGTTGGGTGTTTGATTTGAACGGTCTGGCTTTGGGTACATTGCAATTTTTCCTTTTAACCCTGAAGTCTATTCCAGACAATCTTAGTAACATCACTAGAGATATCATCAGGATGCGCAGGGTATCCATCTTGAGGAACCCAATGACCTAGAAGATTTCGAACCCACATGCCAAATCCAAAATGCTCATTTATCAGATTTTCTTCCCTGACGTGGGCCAAGTGCTCCTTTTGATCAACTGACATTGCATCCATGACGATGGAGACAGCATCCTCGATATTTTTTGGTGTCCCCAACCCCATCGCCAATCCTTCAAACTTTTGCACAATTTTGAGTTGAAAATAAGAGGGGCTTGCCTTTCTTCCTATAGAAGTTAAAAAGTAAGGTGGTGGCACCGTTGAGTGATGTTATTCCAAGTTTTGCTCATTAAATGTGTTTATTAAACTTGAGACAACCCCGTCTATACCTTCTTTCACATTAGTAAATGAAGACCTCTTGTTACCAGTATCCTCGTTTAGATAAAGTCTCCTGTTAACTTCAATCATGATTGATGCAATTGCTTTTTCTTTTTGATAAAAATTAATCGGTACCAATGCACCACTGAATGGTCGATTTATTTCAACACTATACCCTCTATTCAAAAAGTCTGACCTGATAGATTCCGTCAACCAGTCGGGAGTGTGAAAGGGGTCTGTCCCAATACAAATATCTGGTCTATCTTTGCTCTGATGTGTTTCATGCTGATGCGGCTTAGACGGAAAGCTGTGACAATCAATAATTAGTGCTTTTCCTCGATTCTCAAGGGTATTTGTAACCTCGGAATTTAATTTTGCATGATGTGGTCGGTAGTAGGCCCTTAGCATTCGATCACGTTCATGTTGGTCAAGGGGTTTTCTGAGTTTGTCCCCATCCGATGTTCTTGTATAGATGACCCCCATACCCTTTGTCGCCATCACTTCCTGAGCATCGTCTTCAAATCGTTCTGGATCAACAATGAGCCGACTTACAGGAAAAATAACCGGGATGGCAGCATCTGTACTAATATCGAAAAGCTTATCAGTGTACCAGTCAGTCATCTTTAATAACTCAGTTTGAAGTGCTTGATCTGACAGGTGAAGACTTCTGCGTTCTTCAGGTGGAATCCTAGTTGAGGAGTGTGGAATATGTAGTACTGAAGTAGGATGCATGCTGATCTCCTCAGCACTTCATCCTGAAAAGCTCTTCTGCTTTCTTCACCTGTCTCTGAACTGAATCGATAGCATATCCAGTGGTACCTCCCCCAACCTGTTTCCAGATTTCAAAGTATTTGCCAAGTTCAGTGTTAGTCTTCAAAAGCGTGTCTTTAACTACTTTTCTCTGGGACTCCCTGTCCTCAGGAGTATAAGACGGTTTAAGTTTTCGAATTGGTATATAATCAGGTGTATGCGCCTCACCTACATGCAATGGGCCAATTGCTTGAATTATTTCAAATATTTCTTCTCTAATATCCATAGGAACAAAGAAAGGGAATGTACTGCCAAAGAATCGATCGCGAGTTCTCAAGCATGAGTAATCCTCGATTGGAAAATGTATGGCCAATTGTACCCTTATAAACGCACCGTTTTCCCTTATATAAAAACCAAGCTCATACAGATACTTAAGCAGGTTCTCAGCCATCTTGTCACCATACTCGGTCAGAAAGGAATTTACAGGTCTTGAAAAATATGGAATATGACTCCCATGCGTTAATCCCTGAAAAGGTTCTGTTATCCGTATAACAATATCGGCTTCTGATCTATAGGTAACTTCACCGAGTATTTTTGTACCGTCAACTTTGATCGCAAATTCCTGTAATGTTTTCATCTATTACTCCTACCTAAAAGCCCGTTTTCATTTTTTGGATTCGCCAGTTGTTCCCACTCCATTAGGATCTCTTCACTACAATCAGGGTCCACCACTAGAGACATTAGTTGATTCATTTTAGCAAAATATCTAAGTGTCCTTTTTGAGCGTTTTGGAGCATAGTGATCTCTTTTGAATATTCCTTTATATATGCGCCCCTCCTGACGTTCAAGAATTTCATGCTTTCTGGATTCTCCAACCAGTTCCAGACTCCAAGCATCAAATATTGACCAGGCATCTTTTTGAATCTGGACAAATCTCTCTTTACTCACTGTAATGACACTGCCCATACCATTGCAGCTTCTACATGAAACCCAGCGATTGTGTTGTTTGATCACACGAATTCCTTTACCGTCGCATGCTGAGCACGGCAGGCTAAAATTGGGTAGTTTGGGCATGTGTGGACCAATGCTAGGAAGACCAGTAAAGCGTTGAAAGTCCCCTCTTGCTTCGATACCCGTGAGTCCTATCCCATCAGAATCACCCTGTGCACCACAGCTTCGACATACTTCCTCACCCAACCATACTTTTGAACCATTTCTAGATGAACACTCATGAACCCATTGTAAATGTGGCATGATATATTTTTCTCCATCTTGTGTGGCGATCTGCGGAATAAACATGGCTCAGGGTATGAAATACCTTGAGGGTTTAGCACATGTTTAGAGTGGCTGCAATCCTCGCAAATCGCCACTGTTTCTGTTGTCGTTCTCCCAGAAACTAAAAATGATACCTGAGAGGTATCATCCTGCTCCCAGTTTAGCTCCTTATTTTATGTCGCGGCAATTGAGTTAAATGACGACACTATAAAATAAGCGGTTTTATGCAAAAAACAATCCCTGTTGAGTTGGGGACTGGCCACCCTATCAGGACGACCCCCTCATTATTATCGACGATTTTTATTCTCAAATAATTAAGTTTATTGATTAGTTTAAGAGCACAATAAGAATTTTGAACCCATATATTCAAACTGCTCACCGGGGCTATGATCATGAAATACAATTTTACTGAAGAGGACTTCGCTCAGGCCTTCGAGTTTGCCGTCGAATACTACCTAGACCCAACGAAAGCACCTTCTGGACGCACGAGTGCGGAGCCCAGAGGGTTTGGGGCTGTACTGGATGCCTTTACCAGAGGCAAGCTAGTAGAAATTGGTATTCAGAAGCTGATGAGCGTATTGAATGAGGCTAAGGAATATGCACTTGATTTCGAGATGCATTCTGCTCGTGAAGTAACCAATGACCCTGATATAGTCAAGGTGATGGAGTCGGGGTATGAGCCAAGGGAACCGAAAGTGTTTGTTGAAATCAAAAACACTTCGATGGGCGACCGCTGGATTGGAGTTACTGAAGAGCAGCTGGAATCATTAAAACGCGGGTCGGGAAATAGGATGATCTACTTCGTTTATGCCAGCCTCCGATCGGAATCTCTAGATAATCCAAGGACCTCAGATTTTGTTGGTATGTATCTTAAGCATATCTCCGGGCTCCCCCAGCTTGATAGATTTGCAGAACTAAACGCAAGTGCTCATCTAGAATTTATCATTACTGAGGAACAGCTAAAAGTATATGGCACCTCGTTTCCACAGAATGCACTTACTTATGAAACGAACCTTTTTTGTGAAGCAACGCGTCTATTCAAGACAGATGGAACGCTAGCCGCAAACATCTCTCTGCTGCAAACCTATCCTGACCATTTAGGCAGTTTTCCTGTCCTCCGTCATGATAATTCGGGAGACGAAGCTTACGGTATGTTTGATATATCCGGGTCTTTTGATCTATATATCAAAACCAACCCAAAATCCGTGCGTCACTACATCCACTGCCTCTCAGATGTAACTATCAAGAATGAAGTATTCGGTAAGTTCAGTCTTGAACAGGACAAATCCTATTATTTCAACTTGGAGACTCTCGGGAGAGACCCCGTGTTAAAGAGGAACAATATTTTTATTGCCAAGAGAAGAATTTATCAACTAATCGAGCAAGGACTGCTAGAAGACCCAGTTTCAAGTCTGCAGGAAATGAGCAATTCTATATAGTCAAACTGTGGGGGAATTATGAGAAAAGTAATAGAGAATCTACGTTTACCCGAAGGGGTTTTTAAGGCTGAAGTAATAGTCTTTGACGAATCCGACAGAGCATACCTCAAGCAGATGTATAATGACTGGCGAAACTTGACTGACTCACTGAAAAGGGTCAGTGCTAGGGGCATTAACCTTCCCGAAGGGATCTCTGAAAGCGCTTTCTGTCTAGAAATGGGAGCTGTTCGAACCGCAGAGAGCATATCGGGGGCCAACTCATCTTGGGACTGCTATGACCTCAACAGGGGTAAGCGTATCCAGGTGAAAGCCTGTAGCGTTCTTCCGGACTTGACTTCGTTCGGGCCGAGTTCACAATGGGATGAGATTTATTTTTTAGATTTCTACCGTGAAGGTATATGGGATGGTTCATTTGGCATATATCAGATTGAGACAAACATGATCTATTCCCACCAGGTTAATCGATTGCAAACGTTTGCGGAACAGCAGGCGCAAGGACGTCGGCCTAGATTCAGCATATTCAAAGACATTATTATCCCCAATAATATCCAGCCTGTGAAAATTGGACAGCTCTAATGCTGACACCCTTAAGAATGCAGGAGGTTGAAAACGGCCCGAATCACTACCACCTTACAAACTCAGTAATGTTTAAACCTTTGATGACTCCAACCCCGAAAACAGTGTCGACTGTATTTGATTTTGCCTACAATATGACTTTTGGGAATACTGGGGAGCATCGGGATCATCGGAGTGGAGGCACCCATCGCAGGAAAAATGGAGAGCTTTTCATCAACACTTTTCAAGGAAAGATTGCCGAGTATGGCATCTATGGCTACTTCAAAAGTAAGGGTGTGGAACTTGCTCCACCAGATATACAAACTTGGGATCTGGGAAAGTGGGATGATACGGATTTAGTGGTTGGAGATAAAAAAATCAACGTCAAATCCACAAAGCACTATGGAAATCTTCTTCTTCTAGAGACAAAAGACTGGAATATTCAGGGACAATATCTTCCTAATATAGAAAGCGGGATAGCAAATTATGATTTCTTTATCCTCTGCAGGCTGAGTCCGGATGGCGAAGGTGTAATGAAGCGATTAAGGCTAATGTATTCAAATACGCTCACCATGTCGGTAGATGAGTTTAAAAAAACGTTGTTGGAAGAGAAGTGGGCCTTCGACATTCCAGGATACATAACCCATGCTGAATTAGTTAATGCTATCAATGCTCCTTTAATTCTTCCGCAGGGAGCGATGCTTCAGGGATCAACTAAAATGGACGCAGAAAATTACTATGTTCAATCTGGGGACTTCAACTCAATTAACAATTTGGTATCAAAGGAACTGTCCCAATAATCGGGAGATTTTCTGACGATATTTAATAGACAGCCATAAATTGAATCGATTTAAGGGAGTGTTCTTTGAATATGTGTGATACTGTAGATAAATGAAAGATCAGTTCCAGCTTACTATATTTGGTTACCATATTTTTGATTTAAGGCTTCTCCCACAGCTTCAGCAAGTTTTCGTACCATAGCTACTGTTACAGCATTCCCAGCCTGCTTGTAGAGCTGTGAATTAGCTATTTCAGGTAGGACGTAGCTCTCTGGGAATCCCTGAAGATTGAAGCATTCTCGTGGTGTCAGCTTCCGAATTCCATAATCATCTTTTATTATTGGAACATTGTGGCCTCCAGTTCCCATGTTTGCTGTAAGTGTGGGGCACATATCACTTTTATTCTCTCGGACATATTTCCTCCTCCATTGATACATAGTATCCCTAGAGACAACTGAATCTTCGAGCTCTTCTTGAAAATAGGCTTTCTTATAATAAAATTTGTCATCAACCTTGCCCTTTTCAAGCATCTCTGATATATGCTTTCTCACCTTTGGCTTCTCTGGAGGAAACAAGCTGGCAAATTTTCCACTACAGGCAGCGCTTGATGGATCCTGAAAAGTGTTCCAAATGCTTTCATCACGGAAGCATATGATAAATGTTCTCTCCCTATTTTGAGGTATCTCCGTATAGTCGGCTGTATTTAGAACTTTCCAGAAAGTTGAATACCCTAAAGCATTGAGGGTTTCCTTGATTACTTTGGCTGTATTGCCCTTATCATGACCAGTGAGGTTCTTCACATTCTCCAAAAACAAAGCCTTGGGTTTTTCCTTCATGCCCTCTATCAAGCGGACTATTTCAAAGAATAGGTTTCCGCGTGGGTCGCTGAAGCCTTTCCTATATCCCGCGATGGAGAATGCCTGGCAGGGGAATCCTCCAGTCAAAATTTCTACAGGGGCAAGATCAGTGGGGTTGAGCATATGGATATCCTCCACATATAAGGTGTGATCAAAGTTTTGCTGATAGGTTATAGCGGCTTTCTCATCGATCTCGTTTCCCCATAATACATCAAAACCGCCAGCCTGCTGAAATCCCAGCTCTATGCCACCAATGCCTGAAAAAAGCCCGCCTACAGTGTAGTTCTTTTTATTCATCTCAATCCTTGTGTAAATATACCTGAATCATTTCCTGCAATATTCCATGTAACTCTAAGCTGCCTACTTCACATTCCCATATGGTAATGATCTTCCAGCCCATACTGCTTAAAAGAGCGTTGTTTTTTTTATCCCGTGCAATATTCCGCCTAATTTTCGGAATCCAATAGTCTTTGTTTGATTTTGGCCAATTTGATCGCTTACACCCATCATGATGATGCCAGAAACAGCCATTTACAAAGAGCACAGTGTTAATCTTGGAGACAACGATATCTGGTTTGCCTGGAAGCGTTTTCTTGTGAAGCCGATAGCGGATGCCTTGCGAGTATAGATACTTTCTTACAATTAGCTCAGGTCGTGTATTTTTGCTTTTAATCCGGCTCATAACCCTTGTTCGACCAGCTGAAGTAAAAGTGTCAGTCATTGGAGTTGAACCAGCTCCAATTTTCATCGACAATCCTCCACATGTACCAGCTACCTATAGAGCGGTATGGTCTCCAGTGTTCGGTAAGAGTACTCATTTCATCAGGCTTTGGAAGCTTCGGCAGTTTGAAAAATACCTGCATACCCTTCTGTATGCCAAGATCACTAAGAGGAAGTATATCCGGACGCAGAAGCGTGAAAATCATGAACATATCGGCGGTCCATTGTCCCACCCCTCTAATTGATGTCAGCTTTTCTGAAACCTGCCCATCAGTCCACTGATCGACATCATCCGGTAAAAAACCAGAGTTAGAGAATGCTCGGGCGATACCTTTAACATATTCAGATTTTCTCTGAGATAGACCAGCTGTACGAAGCAATGAAATGTCTGATTTAGAAAGGCTCTCCGGACAGGGAAAATCTTCTCCAGGAAAGAGTTTTAAGAAGCGATCTAAGATCGTCTGGGCAGCTTTTCCATTAAGTTGCTGAAAAACAATTGAACGAACTAGAGAATGATAGTAACTGGCATTGGGTCTAAGGCTTGGGATACCAAATTCCCTGTGGAGTATTCCAATCCCAGAATCAATTTTGGAAATACAAGCACAAGCATCTTTTAAAAGTGTACCATTCGATAATACTTGATCTTTCACCAAAATCTGCTCCAAGAAGTTGATAATATTGTTTCGCTGTACATCCCAACCTCACAATATAGATAACCTATACTTAACGATGCGCAAAATAGAATTTTTGATTAAAGCTCTTTATAATGGGATAATTAAGTTTGGTATCGAACAATTAATAACTCACTCCGTTTGATGAGAGTTGTCACCAGCCCAGCGTTTCTATTGCCCCTCAAGATATAGCATACCCATTGTTTATGTCACCACCTATCATATGCTCCCCACACTTCGGACAAGCATGCTTAGCATCCCAAGACTGAACATTCGTAGAGTTGCAATCTGGACATCGATTTAGAAAACTGGGCACAACATCTGAGTCTCCGAGAAGACCTCCACCATGAAACTCTAATGGAACTTCGACTAGAGACTTACACCCTTGACAGTGACGAGTATCTACTGTAGCAATCGGAGCGGGGTCTGGAGCATCCCAAACAGCCGCGGAATATCCACAGGCATTGCATTTATACTTGGACGTAGTACTCAAATTCACCCCCACATTATGAATCAATCGTGCCTGAAATTAGTCGGTATCACCACGGTATCAAAAGATATACTGGCTAAAATCACTCGTGTAGCTGCCCATTTAGCGCATTGGTAGTTAAGAATTCCTCGCTACTGCGAAGCTACTAAAAGGTGGTTTGTTAAAAGTGATGCTTGATTCTACTGAAACTATTCTATAATCAATAATATTAATGGGTTATATACATTTTTTACTTGACAAACGCAACAAAGTGTACTATATTAAGGTATAAGTCGGCGAGAGAGAAAAGACCTTCCCGAAAATCGAAATCTAAACCCCCTGAAATGACGAAACTGCCCAGATAGGGCATCTGTACCAGGACAGTATTTTTATACCTGGTGAACAAATGATGTAATGAGGAAAACGAATAAAATGATAGAAATAAATATACAGACGACAACTCAAGACCTATGGCTGGCATCCTATGCCTGGTATAATGGATTTAAACTAATTGATCTTCGAGAGTTGGGAGATAGAAAACTTTTTGTGTTTGAAGATAGCGATGAGTTTCAGGTAATGAAACGCGACTATTATTGGCATCGGGGTCAAGTAGATCCCCTGCGATTAAAAAAGGCTATTCGAGAGCTCAAGGCCCTAACCATGGAGGGATAAGACCATGTATAAACAAATGAGAAAACAAAAATGCATAAAAATGAACTACGGATCAGTGTCAATGGACAATATGATCCAACAAAAGGAAAGGAATATAATAACGATAGGGTAGCCATCGGCTGGTCCTTAACAAATTACACCTGGACTGAAGACTCAGTCCGAAAACTCACTATTCATCGCGGCATCAGCTGCAACGAGTATCCATCTGGACATAGAGGCAAAGATGATTGGGTTGCAACCCATGCAATCATGTTGGATTTCGATGGAGGAACCCCGAGTCAACATGATCTATTAGAGCAACAGAAAACTTGGAATCATGATAGCTACCTTTATTCGAGCCAGAATCACCAAAAAGCAAAAAAAGGAATAATCTGTGATAGACTCAGGGTATTGATCCCTTTAAGTGAGCCTATCACCAATGAGCGAGACCGTAAAGCGGTTGACGCATACTTCTGTGAGAAGTACCCAACCATTGACAAAACTTTCCTAGACAGACACATGTACTTTGCTCATGGGACCACCACTGTTTCAAGCTTTCAACATAGTCAGGGTCCTTTTGATTGGACACAGATACCAAACCTGGACGACTACCGAGACAAGGTTGTCGTATCAACTTGGAAAAAGAAGGAGGACCAACTGGTTCGCCTTAATAATGAGGTGTTAGATCATGAGAAGCGTTCCTTGCGTATAGAGCAAGTCGTGCCTGGATCACCAATATTCTGCCCGTTCTGTGGTCAATCTGATGAGCGAGGTGGAGACAGCCACAATGCGGTTATCAAAATAAATGAGAATAACCTGCCCTTCCTATTCTGCAGCAGCTGTAAGTCTCGAGGGAATGGGCATGATGGTGTCTATAATTTCGATGATATTGATGGAATTGTATACAGGCTGAACCTTGATGATAAATTGATCTTCATTGATACCCTTAAAAGCAAATATATGGGTGGCTGTGAAGAACCAGGCCTCACTGGTTTTGTGTGCCGTGAGCTTAGCGGAAAGGAGCATGTACAACAATTCTGTAGGGCACATAAGGTTCCATTTCCTGAAGTGTTTCCTAGGGCGAGATATGAACTCGTCTTTGAGAGTGACAAACGGGCTGACTTTAGTCAGGGGTTTGTAAATATCTACGATGCTCCAGAAGTGCTTCGTAATCCTGTCCCAAAAGACTGGGTTCAAAAGCGTCCGGAATATATACATAGGTTGATTGACCATGTGTTTGCTCATGACTCTGATATCATAGATCGTTTCTATAACAATCTCGCGTGGTTCGTCAAGACCCGTCAGAAAATGATCACAAGTTTTCTGATGCAAGGTGTGGAGGGAACAGGAAAGGGATTTCTCTTTACTAATGTGTTCCAGAATATCTTTGGAGAACGGTTTGCTAGTCAGGCAGATCAGGATGCCTTCGGTGGCCAATTCAACTCATTCTTAACAAACAATGTGCTAGTTTTGATCAACGAAGTGTCAGGCAATTTTACTTCCTCGGCAGGTAAAAACCTTTCCACCATCGAGAAAATGAAAATAGCCATCACTGATGAGAGCATTCAGATCGAGGGTAAGAACAAAGACCGCTATAACGGTAAGAATGTCTGCTCCTTCCTCTTTGCAACCAACCGCCGGGATGGGATCACACTTTCAGATAATGATAGACGCTTTAATGTCGCTCCCAGACAGGAAGTCAGAGTGGATGCTACAAAATGGTGGCCAGAATATGAGGAGCTTGTTGAACTTGTAAACGCAGAACTCCAGGACTTTGTTTGGTATCTAAAAACCTATCCAGCCGATTCAGCCCTCATAGGAAAAGTTATTGAAAATGCCCCTAAAAAGGTACTGCAGGTAATGTCTAAGCAGAACGCTGAGCTGTTCTTTGATGCGGTCAAGGCTGGAGATATTAAATGGATCATGGAGAATCTAGTCCAGGAGAAATATGGTGATTTCAGCGCTGTGAATTTTGCTGAGATACAGAGGCTAGCCCGTGGTTTAAAAAGCAAGGACCGTGTGTCAGTTGATACCCTGCGTGCACTGTATAATAACATCACAGGTAAGGAACTTGAACCTATCAAATTTGGGCGAATAGCCGCTGGTTTTCTTGAAGGGGAATCAAAGCCTATGAAGATCGACGGCAAGTCCTCTCGTGGCTATATGATAGACTGGGACGACTTTAGTCTAATAGATGATGAGTAAAGGTTACAGAAGTTACGGAAAGTTACAGATATCTGTAACCTCTGGATCCCTTACTCAGTAAGGGTTTAAGGGTAAACATTATAGAAGTTACAGATAAAGTATAATATTAGGGGGAGAGTATAATAGATATGGTAAGAGCAGTACTCTCCCCGCCCAATATATCATCTGTAACCGTAACTTTTACGTAAGTTATTAATAATAATATATATACGTGGTTACAGATAGTTACAGATCCGTAACCGGGAGAAATAAATAAATGAAATACTTTAAACATATAAAACCAACTGTAGGCTCACGCCTAGTGGAGGCAACAGAACCTATAATAAGTGATGAACAACGACTACAGTCGATGTTCGAAAATCACAGAGTAATGCAAAAAGGCAAGCTGGGGCAGGTATTCAGCCCCTTAACCAGATTTCAAACTAGAGACCTGGCCCAATTAACCAATAATAAAAAATCATGGCATTAGTAAGATACCATTGCGCCATATGCGGAGATAGTATTCACAGGGGTTCAAAATTGGATCCTTGTGGGATCTCAATTTTCTCAAACCTTGACAAGGAAACATCCGAACAACTTGAACAGATGTTTTTCTGCCACTACGAGTGTTTTCGTGGTTCACTTGAACCGGATGTACGAGGGTACTTAAATTTTGAAGATCAGCTATAGTAAATAAAAGGGCCGATATTTCGACCCTTTCCATTTTACAAACTATGGGGTTGTTAGAATAACAACATGATCAATAATCGGCTATAAGCGTTTCTGAACAACAGTTTTGTGACGAAAGAGGCGGAATACGGTTGGTGTTTCTGTTAAAAGTGCGGTAGAACCTCCTTGCTCAATCCTAATCAATTTCTAATATTCTCAAGCTTGTGAATTCTAATCATTAAGGATTTAAAAATGAACGCTACTGAGCTAAAAACTTTTCTCATGGATAAAATGTCAATGACGGAGATCTATCAGCCAGTAATTATTAAAGAGTTACTTCAGCATGGTGGAACCAGGACAAAAGATCAACTGGCAGTGGCACTAGCTGACTATGACCTTTCGGTGAAAGACTACTACAGAAAGATTGTTATGCGTTGGCCGAAAATCACTCTCACCAAGCACAACGTGGTGGACTATCAGCGTAAAGGTGAGAAATGGAATCTCATTGCCTCTTTCAATGACAGTGAAGAATTAATAAAGATTTGTGATAGCAAAATCTCAGAATGGTTAGAGAATAAACGTAATCGGGAAAAGGATCCCGCTGTCAATGAGTCAAAGCGATACCGTGTATTAAAAGGAGCAAAAAGCAAATGTGAATTATGTGGGATCCCAGCACAGCTACGCCCCCTGGATATTGACCATATTATCCCACAATCTAAAGCTGACAAGTATGGCAAAGTTGTCCTTAACGGAAAACATATTTTAGTACATTCGGAAGAGAATCTGCAGGTATTATGTTTTAAATGCAACAGAGCAAAACGGGACCAGGATGGGACTGACTTTAGAAAACGTAAAAAGTTGGTTCGTGACAGAATTCCTGAGATTATTCGGAGTGAGGGTAGAGATCCTATTATCAAAACACTAGCTGGTAACCAATTAATGTCTGCCTTAAATGAAAAATTAATTGAAGAGCATGAGGAGTATCTAGAATCCAAAGATATTCATGAGCTTGCAGATATGGTAGAAGTCATATTAGCTATAGCCAAAGCTAAGGGGTCATCACAAGAACAGCTCTTTGATGTAGTTGCCAAAAAAAGATCTGCAAACGGTGGCTTTGCCGCAGGATACTTTTATGAGGGTGATGTTGCCTAGAGAAATTCAATAATAAATCCCGCCCTCCCTTTTAGCTACGCTAAATAAATGCCACCCGTCTAACAAACCAGGTACCGATTTCGACCAAGGTCCCAATCAAAACCGAGATGGAAAACTTTTCTATTTTTTATTTTTTATATTTTTCTGAGAGATCTCTATAGGCAGTTTTCAGGTCTTTGTATGGTCTCTATCACCGGTGTAATAATCCAGTGGGGCAACTGTCTGAAGCATCACATGTCCATCAGTAACTTGTCGCATCAGACTCTCTAACTGCGGCACAGTTAATGGTGTTATGATGTCTACCACGACATCCGGAAAAAGTGGATCAGCTCTCATTACTTTCACCGTATGGGAATAATCTTTTGGTAGCAGCTTTATGAATTCATCGACATCAGCTTCACATTCAGCTCTAAATTTGTGGTGGTAAAGTTTCATTGGGTATCCTCCTCCTTCAATCTAGGATAAAAACATGCTAAAAAGAAGTACCAGGTGGCACTTCTTCTTTACGGGTCCTAGAACGGCTCTGCGGAGGTATCACCAGGATCTGCAAAGTCGTTACTCGATATGACTCTAGTAACTTCCTCGAACTGCTCTCTGGCTTCCTTGGCGAGCATCAACATCTCTTTTGATGCAATACCATCAATTCCAACACGTACCTCTGCCCACCGATATGTTCCTTTTTTTGCATCAGACAACGAAAACGTTGTGGCTGTTGCTACTACAGGGAGGTTAGAGCGCTGTAGCTTTTTCTTGTGAGCGTTCCAGTGCTTGATTGAGGTAGGTGACAAAGCAAAGACCAATGGTTTTACTTCTCCATCGATCTCAGCTAACAGGAACAGCCTTGCCTTCGGCTTGCATGATCCACCAATCACCCCATGCTCACAACGACTACATTCATGAGCAAGAGGCTCTTGTCCGACAGGATGATTATCAATCCCAGAACATAGAGGAACTTCAGCTCCCTCCTGCCACAAAGCTCGGATAGACTGTTCAGCAAACACAGCACCGGTGAGTTTGTTGCCTTTGAGGCTGATTTCTTGTGAGTCGTCATCTAGATAACTCTCTCCAGTATCAATGTACATACGATGCTTGCCGTTGTCTTTGTGTTCAATTCGAACACGCGGGAGTTCAAAGCCAGAGGATACAATTGATTGATCTTCCAACTCCTTTTCCATATCCCACCCAGCAACAGACATCGCCTGTTTGACATCATCTGGAACTATCATTTGATTTTCCATCTTAACCCTCCTGGCTATGAAGCCATATTTAATTCAGCTAACAGTTCATGAGCCATATCAGCATCTTTCACAGGCACATTGTCATTCCGACTAACGCAATGCGTAGCGTAGGAGCAGAATGCACAAGAGGCTGTGTTCGGGTAATACCAGGGCTTAACCATAGCACTTAACTGAGCTCTGATCTCATGCCTGAATGCACGGAGATCCTGGATGCTCTTGATGGTTCTGATAAAGGGATCACCTTTCTCATCACCAACCTCTTTCCCAGGAACCTTCCGCTTGTAAACCTCATGAGCCCGTAAGAAGTAAATTCCAACACTGTCAACCAGCATGTTTGGTCTAACCCAGATTCCATCCACCAACAACTCTCCATACTTCAACGCATAAGCATAAAGCGTGAGTTGAATGTCATTGGGGATTGCATAATGATTGGGTCTTTGTGCTGAGGACTTGAAGTCTAATAACTCAACCGAGTTATCAGGATTAAGCCTCACCTGGTCGGCCGTTCCACTAAACTCGTATCCAAGGATCTTGACTCTGAACTGCACTTCGGAGAACAACACAACAGCGTTCTTGTTGTAATCCTTACTCCGATAGTTCTCAAGGATCTCAACAGCATTTGCTTTCAGCTTTTCGATCTCCTTGTGCATATCCCCTTTCCAACGGACTGGGATATGAGACTCATCGCTGGCATACAGATAGTGATTCAGTGCCTTGGTGTACAGGCTCTGAAGATCACCATTCCACTCACCTTCATGCAGTTGCCTCAAGACCATGTGTAAAGCACTACCATGTATCGTGCCTGGATAGCGAAAGGCTGGCTCAAGCTTATCTATATGCCTGAATTTATACATGAGAGGACACGACAACCAGGTCTTCAAGGTGCTCTGACGAAGTTCAATCGTCTCCAGTATCTCTGCCTTGGTCATCTGGCTTCTCCTTTTCTTTTTCGCCAAACCATTCCTTCATTAGCTCACGAACGAGCTTTGAGGCATGGCTCACAATTTTATTAATACGATTGTTTTTCATTTGCCACCTGTGATGACCTTTTTAATGACTTCCACAGCGACCTTGATTACGCTAGTAGGAATTGAAGGGATTCTGAACATGTTGCTCTCCTTTTTCTTCAGTTACGATTATTGTGTATTTGGGTTGATTGAGAAGTTGAAACAACTCAGGCATAAGCCACGGCCTTGAAAAGGTCATGCAGTTTCAAGTACCTTTCCATGACAGATCCTGGAGGAGTCGACTTCATACCCTCAGTGAAAGCATTATACAGGCTCCAGGCTGAGCGAGTTGTAAACACATCATGAGATGGTTTTTGCCACTCTGACTTTACGACCGGAATCTGTCGGGGTGATATGATTCCACGACCATAAGCCAGTCCTAGTGTTTGATAGGCACGATCATCACTCATAGGGAACTCCTTCATGCCTTCAGTGTCCTCTTTGATTTGACGATAAGTGGTCTTGGATCTGTACAGCGCTGAAAGGATCAGATTTTCCAGGTCATCCATGACATTAGCTGTATGCTTCCGCATAACAGACAGATCACCTGTTAGCATGAGGTTATCACATACAAAGACTTGAGCTCCAAGTGCAACCGCAACACTTAGACTCCGGTCATAACTGTTGCGAAAGCCCACACTGAAGCCAAGCTCTTGATCTCCATTCTGGAAGGTGTGCAATCCAAACAGTTTCTGACCCTCACGAGTCACTCCGTATTGTGACTGGGCATGATTGTACTCAGGCATCAGGTCGAGAGTCATTGTTTTGAGCTTATCTGCAAGCTCATGATGAGCTACTGGTTTATAGCTCGATGTTTCTTTGGGGATTGGGATTTCTTTCAAGTCATCATATTCGATGTCTTGCGCTCCCCTGTGTAATAGTAAGGTCATCCTTTCACCTCATTTTATTAATTGATTAACAGACAGGAAGCCTGCCTCTACTCTTCTTATTCCACAAAAATCCTGGAATAAGAAAAGTACTGGTAAACCAATACCCACAAATGAAGGAGGCATATGTATTACCTGCAAATTGCTGAGGATAAATATGGTAGCGATGAGCTTTCCAAGCTCGTTTCCAGTGGGCTTTCATTGCTCGGACTTGATAGCTACAGAACGATCAGGGTCAGCACGAAGAAGAATAGAATCAGCATCGGATTTAAAACCCTGGAAGATGCAAACACCACAAGAACGATAGCTGGTATACCGCCACATCCCCGAAACAAAACATTTAGGAGTAGAGATGTAAGTCAGTTTGTACTGGATCTCTACAGTGTGGCAACAACCAGCACCAACAACGTGGCTTAATAAGGAGATTTAAACATGTACCAAACACTTGAAAGCATCTCTGATTCAGAGTTGCGAGAAGAATATGTAAAACGTTTTACCAAACAGAATGGAGAACTCCTCAGATCCTCTAGGGATTCTGCAGATCATTTGCGATCTGTGTTTACAGAATATCCTGCGGACCAGGAACACTTCGCAGTGGTTTACTTGGATGGACAGAACAAGATCATTAAAACAGAGGTGGTTGCCTCTGGGACTATAAATATGGCCAGTATTTATCCACGCATACTCTTAAAACGTATATTGGAGTTACAGGCCGTATCGGTTTTAATCTCACA
>Ga0233431_1004009_pt1 | contig 16528 bp, 13 predicted proteins | sample SI_118_April2016_FD_179867 | JGI IMG/M metagenome (GOLD analysis project Ga0233431, IMG submission 179867) | Seawater microbial communities from Saanich Inlet, British Columbia, Canada - SI_118_April2016_200_MG | ecosystem: Environmental > Aquatic > Marine > Inlet | place: Canada: British... | reverse complement strand
CCCATGAACTTTCCATTTGATTACTTTTTCCGCTGCCATACAAGGAGTGGTCAGAAACATCAGCGCAGCCATAACCAACAGTGCTTTAATCCAAAATTTTTTCATAAGAACGAACCTCCTCAGTTGATTGTTTGTTGGATCCGATATCTTTCTCCAAAATGACCGATGAAAAGCATCACCTCCCTTCACCATTATGAAAATGAACCGATTCGCTGCTTATAAAAAAGCGCGAAATCTGAGTTCTGTCCCGGCAGGTCTTAGGAATACTAATCCTGGACCTTATTGTCAAACAGCGATTCCCATAAATTTACAGTTAATCACCATTTGGGTTCTTGATGCGGCCCGCTCTCATTTGGTGGGTTTCTTGATAATGACATACCCCTCTTTTTCAAGGCTCCTTGCCAACGCTTTAACCAGCAGGGGTTTCAGGAAATTGATCCATTCCTCAGCCACCACCATAATCTCATTTGCAATCGCGGGTCTGAGTGCGGTCACCTTTTTCCCCAGGGGCGTTTCATAGAATTGGATCAGGGCCTGAATTTCATCTATGGTGTAGTGCTTGTCGTAGAGTGGGACGACCCTGTCCATAAGTCCTCCCTTGGCTGAGATCTGTCGTTTTACCAGGGACAGGGTAGTGCCTTTCAGGATGGCAAAGACCGTTTCCGAAACAGCCTGGTTGTTCTGGGCTGTCGCCTCTTTGAGAATGGGGAAAAAGCGTTCAAGCGTGTTCTCGGCTGTCAGCATGACCACTTCTTCTAACCTGATCAAGTCAAGCAACTTTTTGATCTCCTGGATTTTTGATGGGTCGATGGGCTTGACTTCCGCTTTTGCAGGGCCGGCAGTGAAAAGGAGAAAGATCATGACGCAACAGGTGGTCCATGACGTGGTTCGATTTCTTTTCATGTCAATATACGCCTCATAATGGATATGTCATGGCTCTTCGATAAAAGGTTTTGGTTGCTCACCTATACTTCATCGGGTTTGGCTTGGTTTGTGGAACTGAAATACAATTCCACTGAAACACATAAGGAAGATCAGAATAATGATTGCATCGAAGACAATAGTCAAGGATATTTACCGCATTTGAAGCAACTGGATTTGATTTTATGAAGAGAGCTGAAGAGGACCCTGCAAAAACGATTCAAGAGTACTCAGGGGTTGGATCGAGTGGATTATTATAAAACCTATGCTGACGTCTGGGGGCGGTTGTTCCAAACACACAGATGGAATTCAAATGGATTTTCTTATTCCCGCGTTATGGAAATCTTCAAGAAATAATTCCGGTCTATTTTTTGGTTGCAGGGAGGGATTTGTTGACCTCGTTTTCCTCGATGGGTGTTGGGTATAAAAAAAGGCTTAAAGAAACTATGGCTCTAAACCTTTGATTTTATTGGCTCCCCCTAGTGGACGCACTCCGACACCAATTATTGGGTCCGTCTCCGGAGATAGTGAGCACCATTCTTCTAGCGAGATCGCAACTGAATGATGGTTTTCTCGTAAAATCAAAATGTTCTTAAAAACATGTCGCTTTCTGAAAAAAGGTAAAAATCGGAATTTTTCAAATATATCAAGCGAATTCTATCAAAATATTTCGATAAAATCAAGATAGAGGTGAATAGTTTTGGGTGGTAAAGGCAGCGGCCGGTGGTTTTATCCTGACGCAAAAATGACGACGGAATCCCTGCACCGAATCGAAGTTGGTGTCTTGAAGCGTCATGGATGCTTTCAGCCAGGGTCTGAAGGCATCCTTTATCATTTCAAGAGCGGTTCAACGCGTATATCAGTTTCTTTTAGATCCGCTGAAAATAAGATTACATTGTACTGTCGATTCAATCATGCCACCGGCCGCCAGGTAATTCACCAAATGACGTCAATAGAACTTGATCATCAACCATGTCACTTTGGAGGTTCCCGTACCTGGTTTCTATGCCCAAACTGCGGTCGACGCACTTTAGCCCTCTATAGCGTCGCTGGTTTGTTCCATTGCCGAATTTGCCACAGGCTCACATACGTCAGCCAGCAGTCAAACAAAATCGATCGTTTAATTCATAAAATTCACAAGATATACGAAAAACTCGGCGCGGGAAACACGGACGTGTTCGTGCTTATCCCGAAGAAGCGTCGACGCTGCATGCGCCGTTCGACATATCAAAAATTGCATGAAGCGGCTGAAGAAGCGCAGCTCCAACTTGCCGAGGCAATTATACAGCGATTCGGTGCGTTGAATTGATCGCCGCGGGGGCACTCGCCTTGCTCAAAAATCGATGACTGGTAACGCGCTGCTTTTCAAATATCGGTTAACGTGTGCGCACTAGCGTAGACGTTATGGGAATCGCTGTCCGTGGTGATGGCATTTTGTTACGACGTGCGGAACCGGGGCTTGGGAAACTTGGGCTCATCTGATCTCCGTGACGAGCAGCTGTTAGGCTTAGCCTGAGACCAATCGGATCCCGATGGATCATCCTGGGCAAATATCGATATCCACCTATAGATTATGCTGTCGGAAAATTGTAGCAAAACAAAAAAGACCGGCGCAATCTGTTTGGAAACCCAGTCAATTCGCTATAACTTTATCGTAGTGATCATTTTTTATTAAGCGACATATTCAATTATATTCCAGATGTTTGAAAGCTGCAATAGCAGTTATACAGGTCCGGACCCCACCCTTTTTGGACCCCATCACCTGGGTTGAAAAAATAGGGATTAAATATCCTTTTTTGATTGATTTTTGGTCAATAAAGTGCCAACCCAAATCTTGAAATAGTGATAAACAAACAAAACAAATTTGACCTTACCGGATTCGTGTGATATTTCTTTGCGATGTTTTTTCCTACAAACAACCCAGGCGACCCACATACGGCATTTCAGGATGCCTGATTGTATGAATGTTGATGTTGCTTATATTGCAAAATTAAGTATTAACATGAACGAATGAGGTGCACACTATGAAATTAAATTTCACATTTTTCCTATTGCTTCTCCTGCCCCTGTCTTTCTCTGCCTGTTCCAACGGAGAACGGGAAAAAGGCGAGACGCTGGCCAAGATAAATGATTATGACCTCAGCCTTTTAGAATTTCAGCAGCAATTGACCCTGGAACTGAATTTCAATGCAGATCTCAAATTAACGCCCGAAGTGAAAACGGCGTTCCTGGAACAACTGATTCAGGAAGAACTTCTTATCCAGGAGGCCAGAAGCAGCCCTGAAGCACGAATACAATGACAGTGGTTATTAGGCGGATTCGGCCTCATCCGAGGTTATGTTTTGTTGTAGCCGGGCTCACATTATAACGAAAGTGCAGCTCTGCTTATGGTTTCCGTTGTGTTTTCTAAAACGAACAACATGGCAAGCCATAATTGTCCACTGACCTGTGATATTTCGGTGGTATTGTGGATTCGTTGAGCTTTTTGCGGTCTACAACAGCCGCAATTGAAAAGGAGCGTTAAGTCGTTCTGCAACCCAGAATGGGTCAAACCATGGGCCTATAAGAGTTTGACGTATAAAACGAATGAAACCGCGTGCCCCCAGATCACGAATGGTTTTGCAAAGAGCTTCAGAATATTGGGCCAAAATATTGAACGTATGCCCAAGGCGCATCAGGTAATGATATCCCTTCATGGCAGCCCAATTGTAGGAAAAGCAGTGTTCATACTGGTAGCCGTGGCGCTTTTCTACCAGAAATCCGGCCTCTATACCCCAACGGTGGCGCGCACCGAGGTTGCAACGCTCGTGTATATTGCCTCTGTTGATGGGTTCGCTTGAAATCCAGGCATGGAGAGAATTCTTGGGAACAATCTTGTTTGAGTTCTTATCCAAATCTTTCCAGCTTTCGTTGCAAACAACCACATGTACAATTTCCTTCTTGTTTTCCTTGGGGCCATAATAATACTCAATGCCGTTTACCCAGCGGAAATACTGTTTCCGACCGCCCCAGGTTTGGTAAAATCGGTTATTGGGGAAAAGTTTCCCCAATCCTTCATATTCCTCCCAAACGCTCGGAAGAGATTTGTTTTGCAATACGATCATGAATCCCCATTTTTTCTTCCGGATCAATTCCATCATAGGTCCGTTCGGATATAGCCCGTCGAGCAGGGCCATAATGCGAAGTTTTGGGAATTTTGCTTTCAACCGCTCTGCCAAACGTTTGAACGCTTTCTGTTCGCAATCCTGTTTGGTTGTACCGGAATCGCCTTCCGTGTAGCTTAAAAATTCGCTCATCAGGGGAATTGTCATGCCATTTTGAAATGCAAGACTGGCTTCCAGGATGTACACATAATACTGTTTTTTGGGATCTTCTCCCTCTTTGACCTTTAAATTACGATCCAAACATTCCTCGCTCCACAGCCAATCCCTGGAAAACTTCTGCGAGCCATCGAAAGCAACAGGGTAATAGTTATTGATCAGATAACGGTTAAACTTTTTTTTGCGGATCAGGCTATTAACTAAATCTATCTGAGCATTCTCGATCTCATGAACATCAATTCTGGCCAATAAACGCATAAGGGTATCATTGTGTGGCAGATCTTCAAGCTCAGGGAAGAAAAGCTTTAAGTTTTCTATAAATACCGGCTGAGTCATTTCCCTGTTGGCTTCACGTCTGGAAGCCATCTGCAATACAAATGTAAGGATGCCGTAAATGGCGATAAGCGTCAGCTTGTGCTTGATCTTTTTAGGATTTCTCGGGTCGGGAATATTCCCAAATCGGTTTAATAACACAGGTAATTTGGCCAACATGATTCTCATGCTATCTGTGACAGCCAGATTGCGTGCCATTCGTTCCTCATCTTCTGTCTTGTATGGGCTTTTGCGATTCGGCATTGAGGAACGAGGTAAAGTCTCTATTCCCTCATTTTCCTGCTGCTTTCTCAAGATCTTAAACAGAGTTTTCCTCTCCTTGACTTTTTCCTTAATGGCTTCACGATTAGGGCGACGGCTCGGCTTGCTCATGATTTTCTCCTAATTGATATTGAGGAAGGCCTCTAAACGGAGACCCCGCCATAACGCCTATATCAGGAGGAAATAACTTTGTCCAGTTTTTCCGATAAAAAAAAATATCAAAACTCCATAACTGCCTACAAATACCAGCAATATTAACACGTGCTTCAGCGCTGGAGCCGGGGAAGCCTATTTCCGGGATGCAATAAGACCTTTCCGGCATGCTGTGAGTGAAAGCGCTTTGGCGATCACAGGGGGGATTCGATCTCTGAAAGTTATGGAGGAGTTGCTGGAAGACGGGTTGGATTTATTGGGCATGTGTCGCCCGTTGATCTGTGAACCTGATCTGCCAAACAGATTGTTGAATAGCCCGGACAAGCGGACCGCCAAGTGTACCTCCTGCAATAAGTGCTTGCTCAGAATAGCCCAGCGACCACTAAAATGTGTGGAATTTGATGAAATGGAAAAAATTATCAAAGCCCTTTAGCGGAAGCCCCTGCACTCCGTTCCAAAAGGCAAGAGCATAGTAGGCAGATCGCCAAAATTTGCCTGGCAGGAAACTCTGGGGGCATAAAGTGAGAGACCGGGCCAAAGGTTGAACCAGCAGGGAAGGGGCAGAGAAATGAATCAGGCGAGGAGAAACTTTCATCCCCGCCTGTTCAATTTATATATGGAGACAGACCACCTTTACTGTATCCAGTCCAAACCCAAATTAGCGAGTGTTGCAGGTGTGGGGATTCCGGTTTTAACATCCCAGCCCATGGCTTCATAATAACTGTCTAAGGCTTTGTTCAGGTCGACCACCTGTCCTTTTCCCACGCCGTCGGGCGCCGGTTCTTCTAACAAACGCTTTGGCAGCGTGTCGTCCTTTCTGTCAAAACCGTAACGGGAGTTGATGACACGTTCCATGTTGATAACCCGTTCGGCGGCCTTGAGCAGATCAGTCATGGACCATTTCTTACCCACTCCTGCTGACAATAGCTCGGCCCATGTGCTGGTTTTGATTGCGAGGCATATGGAGCCGAATAGACAGGCGCCCATTAAATTGGTGGCCATGGAGAGTTCCTGCGCCGGCTTAAGCCAGGCCTTATTTCCGTCTTGAAGGGGATCCTGTTTCTCGGTTATACCTAGTTCTTCCTCTATATAGCCGAAGGCATCAATCACCGAGGCATAGGGGCGCAGGTGGTCAGCACCCCGGGGAGACACGGCGTGCACCACGGCCTCGCCTTTGCTGGCCCGCACCCCGCAGGCGGCCATTTCCAGCCCCTTGACCTGGAAGGCATAGTCAATGGCGTTTCCTCCGAGTTTCTCAGCGGCCCGCTTCGAGCCTTCGGCCAAGAGGTCACCGATTCCTTCCCTGTAAGCCATTTTTTTGACCGTCTCGAGAGTTGCTTCTACGTTGCCCCAGGTAAGTTCAATCCCGCCCGTCTTTTCCTTGTCCAGAATGCCCCTTTCATACCACTCCATGGTTGTTGCGATGATCTGTCCGGCGCTGATCGTGTCCAAACCCAATTCATTACAAACATACCCTATTTTAGCCACGGCGCTCACATCGTTAATCAGGCATTTGGCCCCAAAGGCCCCGAGAGTCTCGTATTCGGGGCCTCCTCCGCTCTCACCGGCGTAAGGACCTTCTTTTATGGTGGTCTTGCGACCGCAGGCGATAGGGCACTGAGCACAGGCATACGGTTTGACATCGAGCGTGTTGTGATAGGCCTCATGACCCAGCACCTCATGGGATTCCGGATAGGAGGTCCGCTGCCAGTTCTTGGTGGGCAGGGTCCCAGTGCCGCTGATGGAGTTGTAGAAACCCGGGGTGCCGAAGGGCGCCAGAAGGCCTGCCGTGAAGGGCTCTGCATTTATCTGTTCCTTGGCCTTGGCTGAGGCTGTCTCCAATGCTTCGGGATCCGCCACGGACACGGGCTTGCTGCCCTTGACCCCGATGGCCTTGAGGTTTTTAGAGCCCATCAAGGCGCCACCTCCTCCCCGTCCGGCGGAACGGTGCTGGTGGGTCATAATGCAAGAGAAGCGAACCAGATTCTCACCGGCCGGGCCGATGGAGGCCACTTGCACCCCTTTTTTACCCATCTTTTCCTTGACGTACTCCTCGGTATGGGAAACTTCTTTGCCCCATACCGTAGAGGCGTCCTCGATGCTCACCTGGTCGTCCTCAATTCGCAGCCAGACCGGTTTTTCGGCCTTCCCCTTGACCAAAAGAATATCCCAACCGGCCCTTTTCAGTGCGGGGGCAAAATGACCCCCCACGTTGCTGATGCCTAAGGTGCCGGTGGCCGGAGAGCGAAACACCACCACCGTCCGGCCGCAGGCTGGAGCCTTGGTGGCGTTCAAAGGGCCGGTGGCGAACAATATGGGCGTTCCGGGATCAAGGGCTTCCCGTCCGGCATCCATATATTCGTGAAAGAGGCGTATGGCCAGCCCTTCACCCCCTATGAAATCATCATACCATTCCCGGGGCAGATCCCGGCTTTCAATGGAATTTTCCCCCAGGTCTACCAACAATGCCTTCCCCATGTATCCTTCCATAACGCACACTCCTTTCTTCAAAAAATGGTTATCAATACTTACGGCATTTTCAGCCGTACCTTAACGGTTTCCGATCAAGGTCTCGATGAAACCGGTATGGTAATTCCCCTCCTGAAAATCCTGATGCTCAAGAATCGAGATATTGAGCGGAATGGTGGTGTTGACGCCTTCAACGTGAAAAGCTTTCATGGCCTCAATCAATCGGGCCCTGGCCTTTTCCCGGGTTTCGCCCCAGGCGATCACTTTGGCCAGCAAGGGATCATAAAAGGGCGGCACGCTTCCGCCTTCTTCCAGGGCGTGGTCAATCCGCAAATCTTGGGCTTCCCGGGGCAGATGAAGCTTTTTGATCACACCCGGGGAAGGTTGAAATGTCACGGAATCTTCCGCGTAGACCCTGGCTTCAATGGCATGCCCGTCCATTTTCACGTCATTCTGGGACAGGGCCAGTTTTTCGCCGGAGGCAATCTTCAACTGGGTCTGGACAATATCCACGCCGGTCAAAAATTCCGTCACAGGATGTTCTACCTGAAGCCTGGCGTTGATTTCCATGAAGTAATAATCGCCTGCTTCCGACCGCAACCCTTCGATGGTTCCGGCCCCCTGGTATCCAATGGCCCGGGCCAGGCGAAGGGTGTAATCAAAGATCATTTCCCGGTCCTCGGGGGTTGTCACCGGAGAAGGGGATTCTTCGATAATCTTCTGGTGACGTCTTTGGATGGAGCATTCCCGCTCTCCCAAGCAGATATAGTTTCCGAAATGATCTCCCAGGAACTGGGCCTCAATGTGCCTTGGATTGGCCACAACCTTTTCAATGTAGCAATCCGAGGAATCAAACGCGGCGAGGCCGATTCGCGAAATTCTTTCAAAGACCGCCTGTGCTTCGGAATCCTCCTTTACCATCTCGATCCCCTTGCCCCCGCCCCCCTTGTCCAGCTTCAGAAAAACAGGATAGCCGAATTGTGCGGCAAAGCGGTATACTTCTTCCACGTCTTGAATGGGGTCCAGAGTCCCCGGGTTGACAGGAACATGGGCTTTTTCCGCAATATGCCGGCAGTAGCACTTGGATTCCACAGCCTTCATAATTTCGGGGGAGGGTCCCACCCATGTCATGCCATTGGATATCACCGCTTGTGCAAAGGGATAATTTTCGGAAAGAAAGCCATATCCGGGGTGGACCGCGTCAGCGCCGCACGATTGCGCGGCTCCGATAATGGCATCAATATTGAGGTAGCTCTTCATGGGGTTGGAAGGGCCTATGGGAAAGGCCTCATCCGCCTGCCTCGTGAAAAGGGCATCCTTGTCCGCTTCGGAATAGACGGCCACAGTATGGATTCCCAGAGTCCTGCAGGCGCGGACAATTCGAGATACAACTTCCCCCCGGTTGGCGATCAATAACTTTTTCATCATAATTGTTAGCCTTCATCAATTTCCAGGATGACCATGGGGCTGTCCACCTGTATCTCATCCCATTCTTTGACCCGTATTTCTTTCACAACACCGTCAGCATGTGAAAGAACCGTCATTTCGTTTTTCATACAATTAATGACCGCCACCTCCTGCCCGGACTTTACTTCTTCGCCTTCAGTTACCACCACGCGGGCCACAAGGCCCGGCATATGGGCATTTATGCTTACATCCATTGTAATATAACCTCCTCGCCAAGATAGTTGATTGATCTCACTTGTAACTTTTTTCCAGAGGCCCCCCCCTGGCCCTACTCAGATGAGCGATTCTTCCGTGAACAGCGCTTTCTGCTTTTTTCGGGCTTCCACCGCTTCCTCCGGCGTGCAGTAATCGAACTTGATGAAATCCCTGGAAGGCGTCCCCTGACCTATCTTCCACAGATCGGCGTTGATCACGGTCAGGGCGCACAAATATCCGCCCAGGGTCGGTCCATCGGCGATCAGGATAATAGGGGTATTGCCGCACACATTGAGGGCGCCCCTCATGCTATAGGCATGATCCACAATGTTGGAAGGGTGGCTCCCTCCGACCCCGCCGTTTTCTCTGGCAAAAAAGTAGTCGGGAACCTCGTCAAGCCGGTAGGCTGAACGGTTTGAGGTATGTTGGACCTTGAAGGAGTGCTCGAACAGGAAATCCATCCCCTCTTTCGTAACATAATCAGGAGCAGCATTGGGGCCCGGGGTAGCCCTCAGTCGCCACTCCCTGGTGTATTCGGGAATGACGTCCTCTCGAAGTTTTCTTCCCGAAAGATCTCTTAAGTCCTGCGTGGGTTTCCCGGCCTTCACGATATCGCCGGGTTGCAGTTTACGACCTTCAAATCCGCCGTAACTCCCAAAGATGCAGGTGGACTTGCTGTCGAGATAGGGAGGGACGTCAATGCCGCCTGCAATACCCATATAGGTCCGGAAACCGAATTCGCCAAAGTGGCCGAATTTGATCTTGTCGCCCTGGTTTACGGCCATGGCTTCCCACATGGGAACCGGTTGATCGTTGATGGTAGGCTTCATATCCGTGCCGGTCAGGCTGATGACGCCATTATCCACGAATTCCGCTTCAAAATATCCGCCCGTAATTTCAAGACCCGCTTCACCGGGCACATTTCCAACCAGCAGGTTGGAGAACTGAAGGGCTACATTGTCAAATGCTCCGGAAGACGCCATCCCCTTCCCGAGATAACCGAGCCTCCCCGGCCAGTCTTCCACCAGAGTTTCAACACCGCCATTGATGACCTTCAACATCTAAATATCCTCCTCATTAGCAAATAGTTATATGCGAGGCGCCCTCTTTACACCTTCTGCCTGTTTCGCCTGAAAGGCCCTGGCACCCTCTTTAACCTCTTCTGAATTGATAAAGTTCAGGTAGTCCTTCACAATGATCTGACCCTCTTCGATCCGGTATTCATAATCCGTCTCTTCATGCACGTGTTTATAGATGTGCAGGATTTCCTCCTCAGCGACCTCGTGGAATCTAATCCTGTCGCCATTGCGATAAAGGAACGGGGTGTCTTTGAATAGGGGGTGTTTTTGTGCGAACTGAAAGGTGGGGATAGTCCTTCCAAAGACCTGATATCCCCCGCCGGTCTCTGTCGTGTAGGTGAAAATACAGGGTCCTCCGATGCCGACGGTCCCTTCGGGGGTATAGGTCCGCGGGGGGTTATACTTGGGCACCACAATGGCGCATCTCGGGTCCATGGGCCAGAAAAACCCTCCTCCCGGCCAGAATCCGCATCCGCTGTTGTACCATTCCGTACCCAAAACTTTGGCCTTAATTTCCTCTACTGTGATGCCGTTACAGAGGGCCATGTATTCCAGATTGTACCCGTTGATCACGTTGGGGGCGTCCGGTCGCACCTCTTTTACATATTTTGCCACCGCTTTTTTTGTTTCACTGTCTTCGAAGGCGATGGGCAGGTGGATCAGGCGGGATTCCAATTCAATGTGCTCCACATCCACCAGGGCCGCTTCAGCCTCCTTGATCTGAGCGATAAGGTCCTTTGCGCTCAAGACCTCCGGGCCAAAGTGAAAAAGATTCGTCCTGATGCCGGGCACGGTCTCTATCAGTCCCGCAAGATTCTTTTTCAACAGCATATCGTTGATGGTCCCGATCCTGAAAGAATCGAGCAGATTGGCCCTCTGCTCTCTCCCGTATTCTACCTGCAGAAATCCATCGCCTGCCTGCCTGAAAAGGACTTCCAGCCGTGATTCCGTTTCTGGAAGTGTGTCCAAAATAACATGATAAGCTTCTTGATCCATTCTTTTTTATCCCTCCTGTTCGTCTAATGGACAACCCATATCTACGATGCCCACAGGATGCACCCGCCATCCCGTACCATTGGTTTTTCGCCTTTCCCCTGTGCCCCTTTCAAAGTGCCGGGGCGGCTATAGTATACCCTGCCTTTTCCAATTCCTTGTGTACCGTCACCACGATGTCGGAAGCGTTTGCCGTGTCCGAATGCAGACATACCGAACTCCCCTCAATGGGGATCTCCGTCCCTTCCGTAGTGGTAACCCTGCCGTCTTTGACCATTTTGATGACCCTGGCCGCAATATCTTCCGGTTTGTGGATGTCGTGATGCCGGGTGATCACCAGATTTCCATCACCGTCATAATCCAGATCGGCGTAGAGCTCGTAAACTACCCGCAGTCCCATGCTCTCAGCTACTTGACCCGCATAACCTTTCTTCATGATGTAAAGATAGAGTTCCTTATTTACATCAATGACGGCCTGGCAGACGGCTTGCGCCACATCCTCACGCCGCATGGCCATGCCATAGAGGGATCCGTGAGGCTTCACGTGGTGGAGTCTAAGGCCGGCGGCCTCCGTAAAGGCCTTTAGCGCCCCAATCTGATAAACCATATCGTCGTGGATCTCTTCCATGCTAAGGTTCATCTCCCGCCGCCCAAAGCCTTGAATGTCCGGCAGGCCCGGATGTGCCCCCACTTGCACACCATATTTCTTTGCCAGGGCAACCGTCTTCTTCATCACTGTGGGATCACCGGCATGGAACGCACATGCCACATTGGCGCTGGTTATGTACTGCATGAATCCCTCGTCATCTCCGAGTGAATACATGCCAAAGCTCTCGCCCATGTCGGCGTTGAAATCAATATTCATCATTTCATAACTCCCTTCATTGTTGATTAGAAATTAATCCTGTGATTTAGCAATCAAACGTTGCCTGAACTGATCAAAGGCAACAGCGAAAATCAACAGAATTCCAAGAACAACTGTTTGTAAATATGATTCAATTCTAGCCAAATTCATTCCATTTTGAATTAGGCCAATAAAAAGAGCCCCTAGTACTACACTTTCAACACGCCCGACACCTCCCCTTAAACTTACTCCGCCAATAACACAGGCGGCTATCGATTCTAAAGGCATGGAAACACCAATATTAGCCTCTCCTGTTTCAAGACGCGCAGTTAGCAACAACCCGCTTATCGTAGCCAGGGAGCTGCAAAAAAGATATGCTAAGAATAGAACATATTTGGTATTGATTCCCGAGAGGGATGAAGCTTTTATGTTACCCCCAACAGCATAGAAATATCTGCCAATTTTAGTCCAGTTCACCAAAAAATACATAATTATTATTAAACCAGCGGTAATAAGAACTGGTGTAGGTATTCCCATGAATCTACCGAAACCAAAAATGTCGCTAAATGATTCAGGCATACCATATACTGGAACTCCCCCTGTCAAAAAAAGAGCGATACCGAAACCAACAGAAGCCATTCCCAATGTCATCATAAATGGATTGACATTGAAAACAGAAACGCCAATGCCATTGATAACCCCGACAGATAAGCCGGCAAAAAGCCCCGCCATTAACCCAACAAAAATAACCAGAGCAACTGAGTCTGGAAAAGCGGCGTTCATCGCTGACATGGCCAGCGCGCCCACTACTGAAGAAAGAGCTAAGATAGTTCCGACTGAGAGGTCAAACCCTCCGGTGAGTAAAGCGAGCATCTGCCCCATCGTCACAATAATCAGATAGGTTGTTTGCCTCGAAACATTGATTAGATTACGAGCCGTTAGAAAGTTATCCGATAGTATTGTAAAAATAATAGTGGCCAATATAATGAGAAAGGGCAATACGCCCATTCCAATAAAGGTCTTCCTGATCATTTTGATCAGTATATTTTCAGTTTTAGAGCTATTATTGTCATTCATAATCAAGCCGCTTTTTTTTCAAAAAAATTAGCTAAAACCTTTTGTTCGGTTATTTCCTCTCCCTTTAGTTCCGTACGTAATTTCCCACGATAAAAGACATATGTCCGGTTTGTTAAATGCAATATTTCCGGCAAGTCAGATGAAATCAGCACAATAGCTGCTCCCTGCCGGCACAAATCTCGGAGAAATTCGTAAATAGCAGCACGGGTGCCGACATCAACCCCAACCGTTGGTTCGTCAAAAATAAAGAGCTTGGTGTTCTTGGTGAGAACTTTTGCCAATAATGTTTTTTGTTGATTACCCCCGGAAAAGAGATCAACGCTACGTTCGATTTTCAGTGGTTGCAAATTAAGTCTTTGGGACAAATCAAGGGCCAGTTCTCTTTCATTTTTCCGTTTAAGGAACATGGAATATAATGACAATTTTAGCCGTGACAAAGCAGCAAGGGTTATGTTTTCCCGCACATTACGCATCATAACCAATCCTTCGTTGCGCCTGTCCGGCGGTATGTAAAACATTCCCATACCCAGCATTTTTGCAGGTGTAACCTTGGTAAGTTCGTTGCCTTCAAAAATGATCTTACCGCTCTTTATTTTTTCGATCCCAAAACAGGCCCTCATGATTTTAGATTTTCCTGAACCGACCAATCCCGCCATTCCGACTATCTCACCCTTTTTAAACTCCATTGAAACACTATTAGCAGAGTTGTCAGCAGTCGTAAGATTTTTGACTGAAAGAATAGTTTCCGTAGGATTATAATAAATGGCAGGAAAAATCTTATCAATAACCCTTCCGGTGATCAATTTAACCAGTTCATTATCCGTAACGCTATCGGTCTTGACAGTGGTAATATAATGCCCATCCCTTAGAATTGTAATCCGGTCTGAAATTTTCCTAATCTCGCCCATGCGGTGTGTGATGTAGATGATGCCGACGTTATTGTTTCTGGCTTCTTCAATGAGGGCAAATAGACGTTCTGTTTCTTTTTCGGTCAAAGAAGCCGTAGGCTCATCTAATATCAAAACGGACAAATCGGAACCAAAAACTTTTGCAATTTCAACCATTTGCTGCTTTGCCCGACTTAAATGGACAATTTTTTTTCTTGGATCAAGTTCAAAACCAAGACGTTCTAAGATTTTCTTCATCTGTTTATGCATCTTCCTTTTTTTAAGAAAGCCATAGCTGCATTCTTCCATACCTAGAAAGAGATTTTGCGTTACGTTGAATTGTGGAATCAGAGAGAATTCTTGAAAGACCGCATGCACACCAACTTTTCTAGCGCTATGAACGTTCGGAAAATGCGTTTCTTTGCCACGGTATAAAATCATCCCTGTTGTCGGTCTCAGGGCGCCGGCTACGATATTTATTAATGTGGACTTGCCTGCCCCATTTTCACCGAAAAGGACGTGAACTTCCCCCTCACGAAGATCAAAATTAACCTTGGAAAGGGCTGATACACCCGGAAATAGTTTTGAAATACTTTCCAACTTCAGTAGGGGGGGCTCACTGGCGGCATTGTTAAGGGCTTCTAACATCTTCAGCCTCTAATTTATCAGGTAAAAGGCAATTAATATTAACTGGTTACCCACAAAGCCCCAAGGATTCAACTGCTTTTACAATAACTGGTCCTTTGAGGATAACCACATAAGACTATTTAACAGAAAATGTAGCCTTAAAGTTGCTGGGCGCTAACGAACTGTCTCTATTAAAAGAATTGATATTGCTGGAATCAATTATGTATAATTTTGGTCCCACATGCTTTTGATAAGCTTTTCCTTCCAAAATCCTCACAGCCTGGTCGATAGCAGTGCGCCCTTGAATTACCGCCGAATCCGTTGGGGCAGCTAGAATCCTGTTGCGTTTGATTCCCTGGTACACGCCTGGAGTAAAATAGTAGGAGACAATTTTAATCTTTTTATCCAGTCCTCTGGATCTCAGGATGCTTGTGGCTGCTTCGGCAGTTACTGCGGTACCCACTATGTAGTCAATTTTACCAGGATATGCTTCCAGAGTATCTTCTACCAGCCTGCTTTGCACCTCTTTTCCGGTATCTCCGTATTTTGTGTCTAAAATCTTAATAGCGCCTTTTTTAACCGCTTCCGAAAAACCTTTATTGCCTGCTTCTACCCAACCAGCCCCTGGAGGACCTGGGAACCATGCAACATTGACAGTTTTGCTGCCTTTTGGATGCCTTTGAACAAGATATTCCCCCGCTTTATATCCCATCTCACCAAAGGAAACGAGTGATTTAGCAGAAAGCTCTTTGGAAGACATGCCATTTATGACGTCAATAACCGGAATTCCCTTTTTCCTAATTTCGGACACCACATTGTTCAACCCTTCATAGGAAATTGCACCAATCACTATAGCGTCAGCGCCACCGGCGGCACAATCCTCAATCTGAGAAATTTGCTTATTGAGGTTCACATAGCCACCTGCTTCTACTAATTGCAAGTTCACTCCCAGTCGCCTGCTCTCATCAACAACTCCATAATTGACAGCCATCCAGTAGGCGTCTTTCATGTGAGGGAATGAAACACAAATATCCCATTTCTTGGCTGCCTTTTTCAAAGGAACGTATTTTATTTCACTCCTGGGGCTATTCATGTCAAATGGTGGATCCCATACTTCTACAGTATAAGGATACCATTCGGCTGAAACCTGAGGAATGGAGAAAAATACAGCAATTGTTACTAATAAGACCAACTTTACTGAATAATTAAAATTTTTCATAATAAATCTCTCCTCTCTTTGTTAGGGTTAACGGTTTATTGCCTCTTGGAGGCCATCCTTAAGAATGGCACAGCCTCTTTCCAATTGATCATCCGTGATGACAAGCGGCATGAGAGTGCGGATGACATTGCCATAATTCCCGCATGCCAGAATGATAAGGCCCTTTTCAAAGCATCGACCCACAAGTTCTTTGGCCATCTCAGGGGCAGGTTCCTTACTCCGCAGGTCTTTGACCAATTCCAGCCCGATCATGGGGCCCAGGCCGCGGACGTCTCCGATGATATCGAATTCCTCTTGAAATTCAAGGAAACGGGTTAGTACTTTCTCTCCCAATGCCGTGGCTTTTTCAAGCAATTCGGTATTGAGCAGTTCCAGGACAGCCAGAGCTGCCTTGCAAGCAATAGGATTGCCCCCGAAAGTGCCGCCCAGTCCCCCGATGTGGGGCATTTCCATGATCTCTGCTCTTCCTGTGATTCCGGCAAGCGGAAGTCCCGCGGCAAGAGATTTGGCTGTCAGGATGATGTCCGGAACCACATCGTAATGCTCTGAGGCAAAGAGCTTTCCAGTTCTACCCATACCCGTCTGGATCTCATCCATGACAAAAAGAATACCGTGTTTTTCGCAAATGGCCTTGATTTTTTTGAAATACCCGGGCGGTGGAACGACAAATCCGCCTTCCCCCT
>Ga0233431_1004004_pt1 | contig 16552 bp, 8 predicted proteins | sample SI_118_April2016_FD_179867 | JGI IMG/M metagenome (GOLD analysis project Ga0233431, IMG submission 179867) | Seawater microbial communities from Saanich Inlet, British Columbia, Canada - SI_118_April2016_200_MG | ecosystem: Environmental > Aquatic > Marine > Inlet | place: Canada: British... | reverse complement strand
ATGAACGCCTTGATGACTACCTGGCTGAACGAATCGACCTGCGGCACTATTATATCACCGGAAAACGGGTCGTGTCTGAGTCCCGGAAAACAAACCTGAAACCGCTGAAGCGTGCCGTACGCACCATTTTGGAGGGCGGTGGATATTCCGAAGGATCGACCCTGGGCGGCACGATCGACTGCACTCCAGATGATCGGGATGATCCCAATCGGGGTTGTGGAAATCGGCGGCCGATGGTGGACTTTACCGCCGGTACCACACGCAAAACGGTCTTCGACGGGTTCACTGTAAGATTGATGCCTGAACAGGACCACACCATCCCCGGCCATGGCCACACCCTCCAATGCAGGGGTGGATCTCCCATTATCCGGCATAATATCATTTACAACAATGGCTCGACGGGTGTTGGCGTGCATGCCAGTTGGAAGGAGACCACACCTCTGACGCCGCCTTGCCGGCATGATCCGGCTCTGACCCAAGAAGCCTTCAGGAACGCCGACTATCGAAACACCAATATCGAGTACCGGCCGGTTCCTCTTGTTTACGACAACATATCGTATCAAAACAATGGGTTGGGACTGGGTAACAACCACTACTCCTGCGCCGTCATGGTCAACAACGAGTCTTTCTGGAATGCGGTGCCCGGAGAGGAAGACCACCATCAGTCCCCCGGCATCGGGGTACGGCATGGTGCCAAGGTTTATCTTGAGTACAATATCGTCTATGAAAATGCCTGGACCGGAATCGGTGTACGCCAGGGATACCTTCAACCCGTCGATGCCTGCAACGGAGACCCGAAAAACTGCAACCATATCAACGAGCGGACTCAGGCTGTGATTTTACACAACATTGTGTTCAACAATGGATCAACATCAGCGGCCCTAGAGAATCAGGGCGGAATCGGGCTTGACGGGGTCGGATTGCCTGATGAACCGGTTTTGGTGCAGGGAAACATCGTTTTTAATTCCAAGGTTTCCGGTATCGGTGTTCGAAACGAACATGCCGGGGTGGATCGGGGTTTCGTTCTGGACGACACATATGCCCTTATCGTGGGGAATACCACTTTCAGTAATGCCAGAAATGGCATCTCCTGCAAGGGCTCAAATTACGGTGTAACCCATTGCACCGTAGTCGGGAACGACGTCTATTGGAATTCCAGATCCGGGATCGGGTTCGCCGAAAACTCTACCGGATATGCCTTCAACAACGTTACCGCCTGTAACAGCAAAGCCGGGATCGTTACCATAAAATCAGACAACAAGAATCTGCTCCTGAACAATATTGCCTATTTCAATGTTTCCGCCGGTATTGTTATAAATCCGGGATCGGTCTCCGACCATAATATCTTAAGCGGGAATAACGGTCAGGAAGCCTCTTGTAACGAAGGGCCGAGGAGCCGGGCGTGCAAAAATCCACAGTATGGTTTTGGACGCGGAGGGTCAGGCGCAGGAGATCAGGATCTGTTCACAGACCCGCTCTTTAAAGATCCGCTTGGGTTTGATTATACGCCCAAAACAGGATCTCCGGCAATCGACAGCGGGGTTGATATCTCCCCCTACTACACGGGTTGGATTGCCAATGGGAATGCGCCCGACCGGGGAGGCCACGAACAGCCTTGAATGTCTTGATGGGCATCGGTCTACGTCTTTCGGCGTGGGCCGATGCTATTCTTGTGGGGAGTGGTTACAAACTTCGGGAGCACTACCCCGCGACTAAACCCCTGGAATGAACCTCTATTCCATTACCCCATATTCTTTCAATTTCTTGCGCAGTGTATTGCGGGTAATGCCAAGCCTTCTTGCGCTTTCGCTTTTGTTGCCCCCTGTGGCCTTCATAGTGTTTAGAATGACCTGTTTTTCCGCTTCCGCAAGGGGGCGCCCCGGTTCAAGATTGTGATCAACGACGAGGGTCGCTTCAGTGTCGGCGAGAGATTCGGAATCGTTTTGCGCAAAAGAAAGATCACATGTATCCAAATACTCGGACCTTGTCAGAATAACGCCCCTTTCAATAACATTGATCAATTCCCGCACATTTCCCGGCCATTTGTATCGAATCAGTCTGTCCATGGCTTTGGGCGTAAATCCCTTGATATTCTTCTTATTCTTCTCTTTGAATTTGGTTAGAAAATGCTCTGCAATAAGGGGGATATCTTCCCTTCTCCGGCACAGCGGCGGAAGATGAAGCTCAATTACATTTAACCGGTAATAAAGATCTTCACGAAAATTGCCTTGTTGGACCATCTCCACCAGATTCTTGTTGGTGGCCGCGACAATCCGGACGTCTATTTGAATGTCCTTTTCTCCTCCCACCGGGGTGATTTCTCTTTCCTGAAGGGCCCGTAACAACTTGACCTGCATGGTCGGGTGCATTTCACTGATTTCGTCCAGAAAAAGGGTCCCCCCATCGGCCTTCTTAAACCGGCCTTCTTTTTTTCGGTACGCGCCGGTAAAGGCCCCTTTCTCATGTCCAAACAGCTCGGATTCAAGCAATGTTTCCGTGATGGCGGCGCAGTTGATTTTAATGAAAGGCGCCTCATTCCTCGAACTGTTGAAATGAATCGCTCCGGCAACCAATTCCTTTCCGGTTCCTGAATCCCCCGTTATCAATACGGTTGCATCGGAGGAGGCAACCTGAGCTACGGTTTCCATGAGCTGGACCATGGCAGGACTCCGGCCGATGATATTCCGGGTATCAAACCGGTCCCCAAGGGTCTGTTTGAGGAAGCGGTTTTCCTCCTTGAGCCGGCTGTGCTCCATACCCCTTTCCATTACCAACCGCAACTCATCAAAATCCAGGGGCTTGGTGAGGTAGTCATACGCCCCCTCCTTGAGCGCCTCCACGGCCGTTTCTACTGAGGAATAGGCGGTCATGATAATGATAGGAATGGCGGGATTAAAAAACTTAATCTGTTTCAAAGCTTCGATGCCTGATAATCTCAGCATGCGGATATCCATCAGGACCAGGTCGAAGGGATTGTCTTTGACCTTTGAAACGGCGGCATGGCCGTCATTGGCCTCGTGAATATCATATCCCCACCCCTTCAGAACGGCTTTGAGTACGGTCCTATGGGCATCGTCGTCATCGACAACCAAAACGGATTTGTTGTGACTTTTCATGATTTTCTCTCAATCAGGGCTTGGATAATGGCAATACTACGGTTATGGTGGTGCCGAGACTTGGTTTGCTTTCAGCCTTTATTTTGCCTTCATGGGCCTTTATTATATTATATGCGATGGCAAGGCCTAAACCGGTACCGGCGTTCTTGGTTGTAAAATAAGGGTCAAAAATATTTGGCAGATCAATTGGTTCAATACCTTTTCCGTTATCGACCACTTGTATTTTCAAGAATTCCCGGTTCATTGTCGCAACGGTATCATGACCGGATGTTGCGGGGTCAACCCCCTTGGACAGGATCACACTCAGCCTGCCACTCTCGGGCATTGCGTCGAGAGCGTTTAAGTATAAGTTCAGCAAAACCTGTTTCATCCGATCCCGATCAATACGGGCTTCTATAACCTCATGGGACAAATCCAAATCAATTTGAACCTGCTGCTGAGCGACTTTCTTCTCAATCAATTTCAAGCTGTTTTTAATGAAATCATGCATCAGGGTGTTTTGACCTGAGATGGTAACCGGTCTTGCAACCTCCAAAAGCTGGGTGATCACTTTGTTCAGGCGCTCCACTTCCTGAATCAGAATGTGCGACATTTCCTGGTCTTCAGGATTGTCGGGAAAGCGCTGCTGTAGATATATAGCGAACCCTTTGATGGAACTCAAAGGGTTTCGAACTTCATGAGCCACCCCGGCGGCCAAACGGCCGATTGAGGCGAGCCTCTGACTGCTGATGATCTCTTTCCTCAAGGATTTCAGTTCGGTGATGTCTTTAAAAAGAAGGACATACCCGGGGAAAAGATCGCGCTCGTTTTTCAAGATCATGGCACCGGCTTCCAAAGGAACCTCTTTTCCTCGGGGGGTTAGGATTGTTATCTCTTTTTCAATGATGGTCTGATGCTCTTTAACATCATGTATTAATCGGCATAATTCGTCGGGGAGTGTTTGGGAAATATCTTTCTTCACCATGTGGTTGGATTTTTTTCCCAGTATGGATTCCGCCCTGTCGTTACACGCGGCAATCCGGTCGGCCTCATCAATGGCAATAATTGCGAGGGGCATATTCTCAACAAGGGTCTCAGACAAGGCCTTCATGTGGGACAGAGACGCTTCGGCCGTCCTGTACCGCTGGGTCATGAAAACAAAAATTATGCCTGAAAAACAGATCAATAGGAGAATCGTGGCCATGATTATGGTCTGATGCAGGTCGGATTTGCCGGCCGCCTCGATGGCGCTGACATCTAAACCCACAAAGATTACCGTGTCTTCAAGTTGGGTATCTTTGTTCGGAAACGATTTTGAACCATGTGGTCCGCTTCGCATCTCGGACTGATGAAACGGACCGAAAAGCCTCATGGTGGGAATGAATTTCCCATATCCTTCAAAAAGTTCGGTTTCATCCAGCGTTACCAAACGCCACTTGAGATCCGTATCATTCAACAACTGATTCAGGGCTAACCCTTGCCCGTGCTTTTCTCCAATTTTGTCGGGGTTGTTATGGGCCAGAATTCGTCCATGGGTATTCGTCACGGCTATATATTGAATATCCGGCTGAAGAGCGGTTTCTACCAGGAGGTTTTGAAGTTTCCGCTTGCCCCAGTACCCTCCCTTCAATCCGGCACGGGCACCCGCCTCAACAGACTTTGCCAGGGCCGCGCTTTTTTCCAATAACAATTTGGCATGCTGCTGTTTCTGTCGATGAATATTGGCCACGGTAATGTAGGTAAATATGGGCAACAACACCAAAACAGTGCCGATAAAGATAGCCGGTGGAATACCGCTCAATTTACTTCTTATTGAAGTTTTGGGTTTCATGTTCAGTATATTACGCAAAATTGTGCCGGGGATGATTGATAATATACCTAAACTCTCCTGACGGCGACTACTTTTTTTAGAGCTTTTCAGATAACAGTGTGTTGGTTTTATCGCCCGTCTACATGAAATGGTGCTTTGTAAAAGAAAAGTTGGCCATTTCCCGTTACGGTACGTATCATCCCGGGATTACCCGGTATCGTGATGGTGCTTCCGAAAGCAGCAGATATTGCTGCCTCAAGTGTTTGGTCCATCCATCCATCACATACAACAGTCGGAATCTCAAATGGCGTGCCATACAACCCAGACGCTTCAAAAAGTGCTGAGAAAGCGGCGGCATGATAATTCAAGGATAGTTGGGTAACAACTCCGGTCGCAGGGTTTATCAACTGATATATTCCGTCCAGTTCAAAATGCGTTTCTTCGGTGAAGGTTAGTTCAACCGTAGGCTGGAATCCATAACCTGTGACACTTGTAATCCCATTCGTATAGCCATCGATGGAGAAGGTGCCGGTTGTTGATCCTGATATGGCACATGACGAACCTTCTCCTCCTCCACCCTGTTCAACGATGGTGCACGGGGCCATATATTTAGCCGAAATTGTTCCGGTACCCGTTACCTCGTTATTCAAGATGTTAAACCCGCCTTCGATATTCAGCCTTATCACCGGCACAACGCTGGTCGCACATGGGTATTCACATGACAACTGAACTGATTCTTTGATATTGTACTCTACAAAAAATTCGTAATCGTAGTCGCTGCTGATTGAATCGCTGTTTGTAAACCTTGATTGCCAGAGATAGTAGTCTGCCAATGTCCCCGCCGGGGTTACCATTAGATATACGTTATATTCGCCTACTGGCAAACTGGATGTGGGAATATTTTCAAAAAGTGTTCTGTTTACCGGTTCAGCTACATTGCTTAACCACGGGACAAGACCTTCATCAATGTTCTGGAGAAACCCATCACGGTTTACAAGAAGGATGCCAGTAGATTCCGGCAGCAAGAATCCAAGATAAATGTCAACCGGAATGGCGAACTGGTCCAGCGAAACTGTAATCGTTAAACTGTCCCCCCCTGTAGCTATCGGGCCGATGCCCACTGGAATCATCTGAGAAGGATCCGTGTCTGTTTCAGCGGAATCCGAAGAATTTGCAAAAAAGAATTCCTGACCGGAAGGGCTAGGAATAACATCACACACGCCCGATGCCGGATAAGAAACGCAAATGAATACCAACAGCATTTTCGCTTTCAACCAAGAAATTTTCATTTTTCATCCTCCTTCTATGATGGCTGGCTTAATGTTTGTCGACCAGGTTGATGATCCATAAGGGCAATTTGCATGCCATTATCATTTCACGGGTGCCATGATTCCATAACATGTCAATATAATAGGACTATTTTTTCATCGGTTGCGCTTGGCATGGATAATGGCGAATGGGGGTGTGGTCAAAAAATAACCGGTTGGTAGGATGAGATGGTATATCTGCGCAAAAAGTATTCAGTTGTTAAGTTCGTAAATGACTGGCTTGATTTAAGAGAACCGAAGGATTTACCAAGGCCGTTCGGGATCATTGGATTCTCGGAAAGCACGGATTTCAGGACCCCTCCCGCCGTTGTATCATGAGGGATGTCTTCCATTGGGATGATTGATGTTGCCGCGGTTGTTCAGCTTTTGGAACCTCTCCATTTACAGCTTACCCAAGTGTTATTTTTTCCTTTATCCAGTACCTCCCGGATGATTTTGGCGATGTCTCCATGTGTGCTTAATACGAAACGACAGGTGGGTATTGGCGCATGATAGCAGAAAATTCAATCCCACCCCTGTCTTCTTTCTCGTATCGAAAAGAATTCAAAACCCGCAGGCGCGCTCTGAACGAAGATCCCCCAGCCACACGTGTTAAGAAACTGAGGCAGTGCTCTGCAAGATTCAAACGGCTGATTCTCAGCCCTAATTGGGCAATAAGTCATAATAATATCTCATTGTGTCCGATCTGGTGATAAGGCCTATCAGTTTTCCATTGTCCACCACAGGGAGGCGGCCGATGTCATGCTTAATCATCAATCGAACCGCCTGCGTCACACCGCTTCCTGGACTAATCTGGACTACCTTCCTGGTCATAAACGCCTTGACGGGAGACGACATTTGCGGTGATTTTTTAACTCTTTTAAAATCCCGCCGGGAAATAATGCCCACGATCCTTTCTTCCTCTGTAACCGGAAGACCGCTACAACCCTTTTCCCTCAAAACAAGCGCCGCCTCCTTCATCGTAGTCTGAGGGGCTATGGCGAAAACCGGATATGACATGAGGTCACTGATCTGAACAGAGGCCTGCTGGCTCCCTTTAATCAGTTCAGAGATCCATTCTACAGCCGCATCGGGGTTTGTCGACTTCAACATGGCCGACCCTGCATTTGTATGGCCGCCTCCTCCCAACGTCCGCATGATGTTGCCAATATCCAAAACGTCCACAGCACTCCGCCCGATCACTAAGCACTTTCCCTTCTTTCTTTCCCTGAAAACCCCGATGGCTGCATCAACATTAACAATATCCTGATACATCTCAACGACCACAGCAAGTCCAGGCACGTGCCCTTCAATATCAACCTTGCTAAAACTGACAACATGCCCGTTAAGTTTTTGCCTCCGAACATTTTTCAGCATCTCAAAAAGGATCTCTTTCTGCTTAGGGCCATAGGTGGGTCGGAGTAAGTTTTTGATGATGTTTAGATCTGCCTTCTGTTCAAGCAAAAACCCTGCAGACCTCGCGTCTACAGCCGTTGTGGAAGGGAAAGTTAGGTTCCCTGTGTCCTCATAGATGCCAGCAAGGAACAGCGTCGCTTCTATTGGAGAAATTTTCCGGTTCTCTTCTTCTAAACGCCTCACTAACAGCGTGGTGGTAGCGCCCACCTGCTCACAGCAAGACCAGTTGGCTTTAATGTCGCCGTTTTCTCCGTGATGGTCCCACAGATGGATTTCCAAATCGGGCTTCTCTGCCAAAGGGTCCATACCGTCAAGGCGGGACCAGCTATTGGTGTCCACAACTATGAATCTTGTTGTCCGATTGGGATCCAGATCATTTGGGGTATGAAAAGAAAACCGATCCTTGTGAAGGGATAAGAAAGCACGAACATTGGAATTGATGCTCCTTGGAAGCAACGGTTTGGCTTGAGGATAAAGGATAGAGGTAACGTATACAGCAGCTAATGCATCAAAATCTGCGTTCTTATGCGTAGTGATAATTTCCACAGTACTCCTCGGTTCGCTGTGCAAGAGAATACACAAAATCTGTTCGTAAACCTGACTTTCGATACCAGACCAATTCTTGGGCAGAACGGCTTTTCACCATGATCGTGCAGATTCCATGCCGGAAAAGAAGGGGATTATGCTTTTCGGGACTAAAGCCATAACAAATCAATAATTTATTACCACCTTTTCATTTTGGATGATTTGGACAAAAGAAAGAAATGCCAGGAAATTGACGCTAAGGCAAGGAAGAAATATGGAGAGCATCATAAGGAAAACAACCAGGGAATAAAATGGAAGGAACCAAACTCACAACATAAATATGGGGAAGTCTGCATCGAGGAGGAGATCCTCAGCACGCTCTTCCCATAGCTTTCGCCACAGCCGCGCAGTAAACATGCTTTACAGCGGCCATGCCATCACGGATATTAAAAACTATCTGGGCCACGACAGTATCCAGTCCACCGAGATTTATCTGCATTTGGATCTCAACCGAAGGCGCCATATCCAGAATCGATTTATCAGACACATGCAATCGGTCTTAACCGACGATTCAAAGATAGAAGAATTACTACAATGGGAAAATGAGGGGGATTTAATGGTTTGGCTCGATAGTTTATAGCGGGGCAGGCAAACAATAACCCTTTACGGAGAGGTACGAATAAGGTAAAATTATTATGTTGTCGGTTGAAGAGACAGGTTCCCCAAAATGTGCGATAAACAGTTGTTTTTATTTGCGAATCTGGACATCTCGTGGCGAATGTGAAAACTGATACGTTTTCAGGGGGTTAACGGCAACAATTAATATGTCTCGTATCAGTGCAATCGCTTTCTAAAAGGAGGTAGGGATGCAATATGACGACTATTCCCGAAAAACTAAGAATTTTACTGGTTGAAGATGCCGCTGTTATGCGGAAGATCGAGTTGAAGGCGCTCAAATCCTTGGGATTCGAGGATATTTTAGAAGCCAAAGACGGCGACGAAGCCATTTCTGTGCTCGAATCCGAGGAGAAGATTGATCTGCTCATCAGTGACTGGAACATGCCCAACAAAGGCGGATACGAACTCCTGGTGTGGATGCGTGCCCATGAAAAGTTTAAAAGACTCCCCTTTATCATGGCCACAGGTGAGGGGGATATGAAGCAGGAAAAAAAGGCCGTTGATGCCGGGGTAAGCGGTTTCATTGCCAAGCCTTTTAACGCGGATGAACTGAAAAAGAAGATTGATCAGGCGTTCGGCACGGGAGAGAAGGAAGAGGTCCCTGAAAAGGAAAGGGCCCCGAGGAAAACCGCGTCCGGGAAAGTGAGGTTGAAGATTGCTCATATCCAGATCACGGATCATCTAATCTTGGGCGCGTTAAAACATCTCATCAATAACGGCGATCTGACTCCTAAGAACTTTGAATTGGAGACCGAGTGCATGCCCGGCTGGAACCCCGTTCAGGAAGCCCTGGGAAAGGGTACGGTTGATGCCGCCTGTATTCTTGCCCCCATGGCAATGGACCTTTTCAATTTCGGCGTTCCCATCAAGATGGTACTGCTTGCCCACAAAGGCGGCAGCATCTGCGTCCGCAGCACACAGGGGGAATATCGCGAACCATTCCAGGATTTTTTCAGGAATAAGACATTCCTGATCCCCCATAAGATGTCGGTTCATCATATGCTCAGCCATATGTTTTTCAGCACCATCGGAATCAAACCCGGCATGGTGGGAGGCGAAGGGGTTGATCTCAATTTTGAGGTGGTGGCACCCATCAAAATGCCCGAATACCTCAACAGCAACCCCGATGCGTGCGGGTTCATGGTGGCGGAACCCTTGGGCACGAAATCGATTGCCGCAGGGATTGCGGCCCAGCAGTTTCTCTCAAGCCAGCTCTGGGAGAATCATCCCTGCTGCGTGGTGGCCGTAAGAGACGATTTCACCGCTCCCTACACAGATGCGGTCTATGAATTTACCGAGATGCTCGTACAGGCCGGCAAATTCATCGAGGACAGGCCGGACACGGCGGCGGAAGTGGCCGTCTCTTTTTTGGACCCCCAAAAGATGTTGGGTCTGAAGGTCCCCGTTCTCAAAAACGTGCTGACGGAAGCGCAGGGCATCAAGACGGGTGATTTGTTTCCGTCCATGGAAGAGATCGACCGAATGCAGCGATACATGGTTGAAAAGATGGGTATCGGCGCTCTGATCGATGTGAAAAAATTCGTTGACCTGCAGTTTGCGGAAAATGCCTGTAAAGACGTGGCGGAAAGCAGCCTGCCCTCCACACTTCACGATACCCCTTCAGAAGTCATGGAAATCCTGCGTAGTGCGGCACCAGGGGCCGGAAAGACGAAGAAGGCGATGTTGAGCATGGAAGGGAAATACCTCGTCTTTGCGCTTGGGGAGCAGGAATTCGGCATTGATATCTCCAAGATCAGGGAAATCATCGGGAGACTCCCCATCAGAAGCATGCCCCAGGCGCCCCCGTTTGTGAAAGGGGTCATCAATCTGAGAGACAAAGTGATCCCTATAATGGATCTCAGGCTGAGATTCGGAATGGAGGAGGTGGAGACCACGGAGCGGAGCTGTATCATCGTGTTGGAGAATATAAATAAGGGCGCCGTCACCAACGTTGGGGTGGCGGTGGATTCGGTTACAGAGGTCATGGAGATCAAGACTTCGGAAATTGCGGACACGCCGTTTTTCGGCGCCGGCATCGATACCACCTATATCCTGGCCATGGCCAAAACGGAGAGTGGCGTCAAAATTCTATTGGATATGGACCGGTTGCTGTAGGATTGCGGAATGCGGAATGCGGAATGCGGAATGCGGAATGCGGAATGCGACTAACGCTCCCTCAATTCTTGCAGTAAGGGAACTGGAAGAAAATAATATACGCATATCGTGCAGGAATTTTGTTCGTTTTCTAGACGTGATGGCAGGTGCATAGTGAGCTATGTGCCTGTTATCACAACGCAGAAAACGGGCAAAAGGGTAAGCAGGATGCGTAGATTATTTCTTGGAAGTTCCCTAACACGAGTATTTTTGAGGATGTCTTGCAATCCAATATAAATCAACTTGTTGTGCCAATTCGCAAACTTACTGATCTGAAACGTCAGTTGAGGATAGGAAAAAAAAGATGACAACCACGTTGCCCGAATCGACATCTTCTAAAATTCATAGACGAATTGTTCTGACTTTTCTCCTGACGACCGCGTTTTCCATCTTACTGGTGGGCACCACATTGAGATATGTTCTTGAAAAAACGACTTTGGATAATTGGAAGAAAAGGCAAGAATTCGTGACCCTTGAATTTGCCCCGCAGTGCAATCACGAAATTCAAGCGGCTAAAAAGGATCTTGAATTCGTATCAAGAATACCTGTCTTTTCAAACCTGTCTCATATTGATCAGATTGATCCTTCTATAAGAGGCGTCCCCGAAAATGTTGAGGTTGAAAAACGCGAAATATTTCGCAACCTCAAGGCGCTGGGTGAAAGATTCGCTTCGCTTTTTCTTCTTACCCCAGAGGGGAACCTTTACCTTGTCCACCCATTCAAGAACCAAGTCAAAGTAAATAGACTTAATTTCGCTGACAGGGCCTACTTTAAAGAAGCCATTCGAACGAAAAAACCGGTTATCTCGGATAGTTTTATCAGCGGCGCCGGGAACCCGGTGGTGGCCATCGCCGTCCCTGCTCTGGACAAAGCCGGAGATATCACAGCAATTATTGGTGGTGGTGTTTATCTCACCAACCTTTCCAAGCTCGTTGACAAGAAAAGGATCGGCAACTTTGACCTTGGCTTTATCGTGGACAGTAGCGGAAATCTAATCGCCCATACAAACACCAAACTGCTTAAGAGCGAAATCCGCAACCGTTATATTGAGCACGCACTCGTTTCGAAATTTCTGGATAAAAGTCCACAGGATGATTCAGAGGTGATGATCAAAGATTGTGTAGATCCTGTGGATGGGAAACATTACCTGACCAGCTTCGTCAGATTGAAGTCAGGATGGGGCCTGGGATTGGCCCTCAGCAGGGAAACCATCCTTTCGGAGATTCGTCCGGTCGTATGGAGAATTACGATACTTGTGTCATTTCTCATCTTGATAGTCGGTGCCACCGGTGTGTTTTTTGCGCAATGGATCGGGAGACGCTGGATAGGGACCGAAAAATCCTTAATCAAACAGACCCATGACCTTGGCGAGCGGATCAAGGAGCTGAACGGCCTCTATAACATCTCCAGGGTTATTGAAAAACCCGGTATTTCCTTAGAGGAAATTCTTCAGGAAATTGTTGTAATGGTCCCTCATTCCTATCAGCATTCTGAAATAACATGTTCCCGGATTGTTATGAAAGATAAACAATACAAAACAAAAAACTTCAAAGAAACCGAATGGAAGCAGTCCAGCGAGTTCTTTGTAACCGACAGCCAAACTGGGACTCTGGAGGTTTTTTATCTGGAAGAAAAACCAGAGATTCATGAAGGCCCGTTTCTCAAAGAAGAAAGAATTTTTATTGATGAAATTGCCGATCGGCTAAGAATGATAATTGCGCGTAAACAGGTAGGGCAGGCGCTGCGGAAGAGTGAGAAGAATTTGAAGATACGAAACAGAATTGCAGATATTTTGCTCACCATCCCTGACGACAAAATGTACGGGGAGATCCTGGGAATGGTGCTGGAGGTCATGAAAAGCAAATACGGAGTCTTCGGGTATATTGACGAAAATGGCGCATTAGTCTGTCCCTCTATGACCAAAAACATCTGGGATCAGTGCCAGATTCCCGACAAAGATATTGTATTCCCTCGCGATACGTGGGGCGGCATCTGGGGCATGGCCCTCACTGAGAAAACAGCTCTCTATTCAAATAAATCTTTCAAGGTGCCTGAAGGGCATGTTCCGGTGATGCGGGCACTGGATGTTCCTATCATTTTCAAAGGAGAAGTCATCGGAAATCTCCTCGTAGGGAATAAAGAGACAAACTATGTTGAGGGGGACCAGGAGTTGTTAGAAGAGATCTCCCGGTACATAGCACCGGTTCTGAGTGCTAAACTACAAAGAGATAGAGAAGAAAAGGACCGCAAGCGGGCTGAGAAAGCCCTGGCAATAAGGGAAAAAGCCATATCATCATCAATTAATGGTATCGCTCTCTCTGACATTGAAGGGAATCTGACTTTTACGAATGAATCTTTTCAAAAAATGTGGGGATACGATGATACGGAGGTTTTAGGGAAACCTTTTGCGAACTTCTGGTTGAGGGAAAAAGAGACTGTGAAAGCAATGAAAACTCTAATGGTTGATGGGATCTGGACAGGTAAATTGATTGCCAGAAGGAAAGACGGGTCACACTTTGACGGCCAGGTTCTTGCGAGGTTGGTTACGGATGATACGGGTAAGAATATCTCTGTGGTAAATTCAGTTATAGATATAACCAAGGAAAAAATACTCCAGAATGAACTTATCCGATCCGAACGTCTAGCCGCGTCCGGAGGGCTGGCAGCCTCAATTGCCCATGAGATTAATTCCCCTCTGCAGGGGATAACATCCATAATAAGTTTCATTGAGAGGGCCCATAAACAGGATGAAGGGTTGGTTGAAAACCTGAATCTGCTCAAGGGCGGTTTCGCGAACATCCGGGATATTGTTAAGAGACTCCTTGACTTGAACCGCCCCGGCAAAGAGAAAAAACAACCCATAAATATAAACAATATCATTGAGGATACCGTGTCACTGCTCAAGAGTCATTTGAAGACAAACCGGATGAACGTCAACTTAAGCCTCTCCACAAAGGTGCCGGGCATTACCGCCTCCCCCCAACAATTAGGCCAGATGTTTTTAAATCTGATCAATAATTCCGTTGAAGCCATGGCCGACGTTTCTAGTGGGAAAGAGATAAAGATCAAATCCAATCTCAGAGGCAAGAATATTGTCATTAAGGTAGCCGACACAGGCCCGGGAATACCAAAAAGAGAGGTGAAACATGTTTTTGACCCCTTCTATACCAGAAAGAAGAAAATGGGAATGGGGGTCGGCCTTTCCATTTGTCAGGGTATTGTGGAAGATCATAATGGCTCCATTACGGTAAATAACTCCCCTAAAGGAGGGGCTGTTTTTACGATCACTCTGCCTGCAGAACAAGCGGATAATCATTTCTGATGTTTCGGGCCTGCAAGCTCTTCTTACCTGTTTTTAGAATCGGTTCGGCTCTGCAATTCAATTGCTCGAGTTTGCGGCGTCAATGTCGCCTCCTCCACTTCGATACTACCGTCGGCAAGATTTTCCTGCAAAATCCACAATAGTCAATATATTGGCTACTGAATTTGACACTCCATTACAAAGCAAATTACAGAGCGTTCAGATAGACCCGAAGAAATTGTCCCGATGAATGACGATGATTTTTCCGACTTTTAACCCGAAATATGATTGCCCCTGCTGGCGGGTATCGGACAGGTTGTTGAGGTCCCCTACCCTGTCATCAGCGGTCCATTCGTAAAATTTCCACGCGATCTCCCATCAAACCCGGCATATAATTTGCATATCAAATGCGGAATGATTCGAACATACGGACCATAGCCATGATATCTGACGGCTATGGAGAAATCCTTTCAAGATCCGGAGGAAAGTCATGTAATCCAACAAAGACAAGATGGATAGAAACGTCGAAAAAGCAGAGGGGGTAGTTGTGAGAGAAAAAAAGGGACGTGAAAGGCGTGTTTCAACGCGGAGGGAATTGGAGAGCAAGATTGAGTTTTTTGTGAACGCCGATATCATTGCTGCCAAGTCGATTAATATATCGGAAACCGGCCTGAACTTTGATACGGGAGAGCCACTGAAAATTCACCTGAGAATGGATATTGACGGCGAACTGCGCGACCGGGAGGCCCAATTTATTTGGGCCACCAGGAATTCCAACGGCGGCATAAGCTATGGGTTCGAATTCATTTCTGACCCCAAAGAGCATCAATTTTAGGGGTCTATCATGGCAAAGCAGGAAATATTACTTGAAAGCGGCACCAACGAGATGGAATTGCTGACATTTCTTCTCGGCGACCAGCCATTTGGGCTGAATGTGGTAAAGGTCCAGGCAATCGTGCAGTTTGATCCTTCATCCGTTTCAAAAATCCCTGAGGCCCCCGCAGCCCTGCTCGGCATGATGCTATATCGCGACAGGACCTTACCGCTTATCGATCTATCTGCCGCGCTGAACATGCAAACGACAACTGAAAGCGAGAGGCAGATTGTAATCGTGACTGAGTTTAATAATGTTGTCAGCGGATTCAAAGTTGACGGTGTAAAACGGATCAGCAGGCTTTCCTGGGATGTGTTTATACCGGTTGGCGATTTTATCGGCAGTTCGAGCGAAAGCATTATCGGTTCGGTCAATCTCGATGAAAAGGAGGTGCTGGTGATTGATCTTGAGCACATCCTCGCAGAAATAATCCCCGGCATGGCCATCGAGGAAGCAACGGATAAAGTGCTGGGGATGGAAAACAGGCAGTTACGGGGAAATATGCGAATCATGTTTGCCGAGGATTCAACGACAATCCGCAATAGTCTTGTGCGCATCCTCAGGGATTCGGGCTTCTCCAAAGTTAAAGCCTTTAGCAACGGCAAGGATGCATACGATGCATTGTCAGCCATTAACGGCAAAGCTGCATCAAAAGGCCCCCGTCCGGATGATCTGCCCCACGTAATCGTAAGCGACATCGAGATGCCCAAGATGGATGGTCTGACATTTTGCAAGAAAATAAAGGGAGATACCGGTCTGAAGGAAATCCCCTTTATCATTTTTTCGAGTTTGATAAACGAGCAGATGGTTTTGAAATGCAAGAGCGTGGGCGCTGACAGCTACATCACCAAACCGGAGACAAATAAACTGGTATCGATACTGGATGAAATCTGCTTGCAAAGCGGAATGTAAGAGTCTCGGCAATAAAGAGAAGGAAAATGGCAGACGAAGAGCTGACTGAGCAGGAAAAAATGGACAGGATGGTGGCTGAGCTCTCAGCGGATATTGAAGACATCAACCAGGACGGAAAAGAAAGCGAACAGGAGACTGAAAAAACCGCTGAGACCGAAGTGGAAGCAAAAGGTGAGGAACCGGGAGAACCCGAACCTGAAACTGAAGGGGAAGACGAAGACCTGACTGACCAGGAAAAAATGGACAGGATGGTGGCTGAGCTCTCAGCGGATATTGAAGACATCAACCAGGACGGAAAGGAAAGCGAACAGGAGACTGAAAAAACCGCTGAGACCGAAGTGGAAGCAAAAGGGGAGGAACCGGGAGAACCCGAACCTGAAACTGAAGGGGAAGACGAAGACCTGACTGACCAGGAAAAAATGGACAGGATGGTGGCTGAGCTCTCAGCGGATATTGAAGACATCAACCAGGACGGAAAGG
>Ga0233431_1004001_pt1 | contig 16588 bp, 18 predicted proteins | sample SI_118_April2016_FD_179867 | JGI IMG/M metagenome (GOLD analysis project Ga0233431, IMG submission 179867) | Seawater microbial communities from Saanich Inlet, British Columbia, Canada - SI_118_April2016_200_MG | ecosystem: Environmental > Aquatic > Marine > Inlet | place: Canada: British... | reverse complement strand
TGAAATGTTCGTAGCTGCCGGCGCCAAGGTAGATTTTATATTCCGGGGCCACGGCGTTCTTGTCGGCAAGGAGCGAAACCTTCGCTTTGGTTTCCCATTCTGTAAACGGCCCCGCAAGGGAGAGGCCTGAATTTTCCCTGCACCTTTCGGGGACAGAGCAAAAAAGCTCATCAAGGTCTTTTGCCCCCACAGCCTGGAGCATTGAAACGATATCTTCCTCCGTATGAGGTAAGTAGCGCATTTATTGGGTCCTCCGTAATTTGTTGAGTACGAGCATCTTAAAGGATATAAGGAACTTTAAGATTGTAGTTTTTGTAAACAACAAAGCTTTCAACAGACTTAATCCCTTTCACTTTCGAAGCCTCCTTTGTATAAAATTCCAGAAGCCCAAAATCTTCCTTTAACATTACAATGGCAATCAGGTCAAAACGGCCGGTAACCACGCTGACAGATACAACGCCTTTAAGCTTGCTGAATTCTTTACCTATGTTTATTAAGTCCATAGATTGGAGCTTAATACCGATGATGACCGTGCTATGACCGGGTAGTTTTTCAGGATCCGAAAGTCCACAAACTTCAAACACCCCATTTTCTGTAAGTTTGTTTACCCTTGACCGAACGGTGTTTTCTGAGAGGTTGAGGCTGTCGGCGATCTCCTTAAAAGATTTGCGCCCATCACGCAGGTGTTTGATAATGGCGATATTTATCTTATCAATTTTCATCGGCTTACACCTCTTGTTCGAAATTTAGAATCTTCCGAGGCCCTAATCCCTTAAAGCGCTTTCATGTAAGCGGTTTTATCCATGAGTGCTTCCAGCGCTAGCGTATCTTCAGGTTTGACTTCAATGAGCCATCCACCTTCGTATGGCTCTTTGTTGACGAGTTCGGGAACATTTTCAAGATGTTCATTGATGGCGACAACCTCACCGCTTACAGGCATGATAATTTCGGAAACCGCTTTTACGGATTCAATTGTCCCGAATTCTTCACCTTTTGAAAAACTGTCTCCGACCTCAGGGAATTCCACAAAAACGATATCGCCAAGCTGGTCCTGTGCATAATCCGTAAGTCCGATTCTTACGATTTCACCTTCGAGTTTGGCCCACTCATGATCTTCAGTGTACCTTACGTCTTCGGGCAAAATCAGTTCGTTAATCTCTTTCATTGTCAAGCCTCCTTCTCTGCGGTTATAGAGTTACAGCATTTCCCTCACAGGAATTCTGGCGGAACGGTAAGGTCTGATATCGTTTCTGATTTCAACCTCAATTTTCCGTTTGCCTTCTCTCAGTGTAAGCGCGTCTTCCGTTTCACATGAAAACAACCGCCCATATGGTGGAAAAATTAGGATACGGTACCGAATTTGGTGTGGATATTGACGGCGGTGTATCTGTCAATATGGGTAATTTGATGAAATTTCGGTTTCATGAGGCAAACCAGTTTCTGGCAATCTCCAGATAAAATTCTACAGCCCGGCCAATCTTTTCCACCACGCAATACTCATTGGTCTGATGGGCCTGGGATGGTTCTCCCGGGCCCAGGATCAGCGTGGGAGGATTCTTGAGGGCGGATGCCAGAACAGAAGCATCAGTAAAGAAATTAACATATCCCGGTTCAGGTCTGCTTCCCTGTATACGCTCCAGGATGTCAAGGACCCGGCTTATCCACGGATCGGTTTCCGGCGTTAAAATACCGGGAAGATCGATCAGACGTTCTACGGCAATATCCGGACCCAGATGATCTTCGATCTCTTCCAAAAGACGGGCATGCTCCATTCCCGGGACGCTGCGCAGGTCCACCCGGAAGCGCGCCCTGTCGGGGACCATGTTGATCTTTGAACCACCGATGAAAGTCCCCACATTTACCGTGGGTTTGCCCAATTGAGGATGCGCCAGGGCCGAGGAAAAGAAATTCTCCAGGCTGGCTGCGGCCCTCGCGGCCTTGTAGATGGCATTTTCTCCCAGATCCGGCATGGAGCCGTGTGCTGACTTGCCTTTCGCCGTACACTCCAGCCAAAGTGCCCCTTTATGGCCCAGAAGGGGGATATTGCCAGAGGGCTCTGCCACCACAATAGCGCTGGCCTCACGGGGCAGGACACCGCTTTCCTTCATCTGCAGCGCCCCTTCACTACCCGTCTCTTCACCGGCAGTGAATACAAAAACAACACCACGCGCCCCTTCCGGTTCTTGGGCCAGGTGGAGTGCGGTGACGACCATGGCCGCGATACCGCTCTTCATGTCGCTGGCGCCCCGTCCCATAAGACGCCCGCCTTTAATCTCCGCGCCGTGGGGAGGGGTATCCCATGGCGCGTCTCCAATGGGAACCGTATCCAGGTGCCCGGTGAACACCAGCGGCAATTGAGAGGTCTTCCCCGGAATAGCGGCGATAAGCCCCGTCCTGTTTTCACCCAGTCGTGGATAGGAGACATGGAGCCCGGCGCCAGCCAGAAACTCACCGAGATATCGGGCCGCAGGCTCCTCATTACCAGGAGGGTTGATGGTGTCCATCCGAATAAGGTCTCGGGTCAATTCAACCGGATCGGGTATGCTTGTCATGTTATTTACCTCTTCTGATGTTCTATCCGAAATAGGCCGCCTGGACCTCTTCGTTGTCGCGCAGGTATTTGGCATCACCTTCAGCCACCACCCCTCCTTTGGAGAGAACGTACCCGTAATCTGAAATGGCCAGGGTCTGCCGCACGTTCTGTTCAACCAGAAAAACCGTAACGTTCTGCTCCCTGATGTCCTGAATGATGCGGAAGTTCTCCTTCACCAACAGGGGCGAGAGTCCCAGTGAAGGCTCATCGACAATTAATAATTTCGGCGCCCCCATCAAACCGCGGCCGATGGATACCATGGCTTGTTCACCGCCGCTCATCGTCCCGGCCAGCTGGGAGGAACGCTTCTCGAGAAGGGGAAAGATCTGGTAGACTTTTTTCATGCGCGCCAGCAAAACCTGCTTATCATCTTCCTGATATCCCCCCAGTCGAAGATTTTCTTCGACGGAAAGACCGGGAAAGACCTTGCGCCCTTCCGGGATGGATGCGACTCCCTGACGGATAATTCTATGGGTGGGGAGGCGGGTAATATCGGTACCCTGGAAAAGGATATTCCCGGTTCGGGGAGGGGTCAAACCCAATATGGAACGGATCAGGGTCGTTTTGCCCGAACCATTGTTCCCCAGCAGACAGGTAATGGTCCCCTGAACAACTTCCAGTGAAAGGTCCTCCAGCACATCAGCCCGGTCGTAGGCAGTATAGATGCCTTGGACACTCAATGATGAAACATTCTTTTCCATCAGTCCACCCCCAGATAGGCTTGCTGAACCTCCTCGTCGGAAGCAACTTCCTGGTAGGTTCCTTCGCAGATTTTCTGGCCGAAATTGAGCACCGCACAATAATCGGTAATGCGCTCCATAACAGACATCTCATGTTCTATGATGATAATGGTCAGGTCCTCAATTTTATTCTTGATCTGAAGGATATCATCAACGAACCGAAAAGTTTCCTCACGGGTCATGCCCGCTGACGGTTCATCCAAGAGCAGAAGTTTTGGATTGGAGATCAGGGCTCTGCAGATCTCGATACGGCGACGAGAAATCATGGGAAGGTTGACCACGGGCTCGAAGATCCTATTCGCTAGGTCAGGGTCAAAAATGCTAATGAGATCTCGTGATTTGTCCCGGATCTCCCGGTACTGGGAAGCCAGAGCCCGTCTTCTGAAAAGGTTGAAAAAGAGGCCGTTTTCCAGCTGGTTGTGGTCCCCAAGGATGATGTTGTCCATAACACTCAGCGGCAGAAGAAGACGGGATCGTTGAAAGGTACGCGCTACGCCTGCCCTATAAACTTTCTGGGGAGAAAAGTTGGTAATGTCTCCTCCCTCAAAGGCAACCCTCCCGGACGTAGCTGGATAGATGCCGGTGACCACGTTGAAAAAAGTGGTTTTACCGGAGCCATTGGGTCCGATGAGGCCGAGAATGCGATTTCGCTCCACATCCAGGTCCAAGGCCATTAGAGCCGTTACGCCGCCAAAATTTTTCCCGAGTTTTGAGATACTCAGCAATACGTTCTGCAATGTGAATCCTTACTTTTCAACGATTTGACGATGATTTCAGCGTAATATAACTGCGCAGGGGACGCGGCAGCAGACCCTGTGGCCGGAATAGCAGGATGGCAATCACCAGGGCGGAAAACAACAAAAAACGATACTCCTGCAAGACCTGGAACTTTTCCGGAATCAAGATGACAATGACCGTTGCGACCACTGTCCCCCACATGGAGCCCAGTCCCCCCAGAACCACAATGGACAAAAGGATCAGTGAGTCACCAAAGGTGAAGTTGGTCGGCGCAATGTACCCGAGCATCATGGCGTAAAAAGCACCCGCCACCCCGCAATAGAAATTTCCCATGGTAAAGGCCGTAATTTTCCACCTGGGGATGGATTGTCCGAAACAAGCGCTCACCGTTTCATCCAGACGTACCGCATCCATGTTGAGCCCTACCCAGGAATCCTCCATGCGGCGCGCCAGAATAAAGCCTCCAATGAGCAGCAGCAGGATGACGGCGATATACCCCAGATAGAAGCATCCCTCAAAGGAACCGATCACAATATCCTGATTGAAATCCCAGCCGAACAGGTTCAGCCCACCGCACTTCAACCCCTGGGGGCCGCCAAGCGTGTCGTTCACCTCCAGGAATGTCTTGAACAGCAAGGCAAAGGCGATGGTCACCAGCGCCGCGTAATGGCCCCTTGTCTTGAGAACTGGAATCAAAATGAGAAAGCCCAAAAGCGCCGCCATCAAGCCCCCCAGGAAGAGGACCAACAGGTGGGGAACAGCCGTGTTCTTGGTCAAAATGGCCGCGGTATAACACCCGACCCCAAAAAATGAGGCTCCCGCGAAGTTCAATATGCCTACAAATCCGAATTGGATATTCAGGCCCAGACAGGTGAGGACATAGACCAGAACCGTACCCACTAAAAAGAGCACAAAAGGATCATCGTAAAAATAAAGGCTTACCGCCAGGACTCCGGCAACCACGGCGATAGAAAAAGCACGCTGATTGTCCCTTGCGCTCTCTCCCACGGCATCCAGGACCCGCAGATACTTGAACGCGGTCACGACGAGTCCGGCGCCTAAAAGGAGCCCGAAAATCACCATCTGCGACTCGCCCGCCAGGAAAAATACCATATAGACGGCGCCCGCAAGCACTGCAAGGAGAGAGGGTAAAAGAGAAGAACGTTTCCTTGATGACTCTGACATTCGTTTAGACTCTTTCCGTTTCTTTTTCGCCCAGAAGGCCGGTGGGTTTAATGGCGATCAGGACGATGACCACACCAAAGGCAAAAACATCCTTGTACGCACTGGCAAAAGGCAATGCAACAGCCCCAATGGTCTGCAGCATGGCAAAGAGAAACCCCCCTACAATGGCGCCATAAATGTTTCCAAAACCGCCAACCGCAGCAGCACTGAAACCGATGGCTCCCAGGAGCAAACCCATATTGAAACTCAATTCATTATAATACAAACCATAGATAACGCCGGCAAAAGCAGCCAGACCGGACCCGATGGCAAAGGTAATATACACCACCATGTTGAAGTTGATTCCCATGATCCGAGCCGTTTCCTCGTCCTGACTCACGGCGCGAATGGCCATCCCCAGCTTGGTGCGCTTGATGATCATTTGAAGCAGGATGATCGTCAAAATACCGACAGTAAACATGGCCACATTGTCAAAGCGCAATGTGAAATGTCCCCAGGAATGACTCCAGTCAGGCAGGAGTGCCGGGAAGTGCTTGGGATTGGCCCCATCCGGATAGAACAGGCGGATAGACTCTCTGAGTACGGTCCCCAACATCAGGGTAATTAACAGGGTATTGAGAGGCGGCGCCCCTTTCAAGGGAATGATCAAGACTTTGGCAATGACCGCTCCCAGAAAACCGATGGCCGCCATGGCAAACAGGGCCACGATCACGAGAATGAACCAGGGGGAGGAAAAACCAACCAGCGCCAAGCCGAGATAGGCTGAAAATGCCGTGAAAACACCCCAGGTCAGCATGTCTCCGTGGGAAAATTTGATGACGTCCAGCACACCGAAAAAGAGGGTGAACCCTACCGCCACCAAAGAGTATATCAACCCCAGCATAAGTCCGTTTACAATATGCTGGGCTATCAGTCCAATATCCATCAGGGATTTGTCCGTGTGTCAGGTAGAAAACCGGCAAGTGGAGCGGGTTGTTTTTCCCGCTCCACGGTTCAGGCTAGCGTCTTTTCAGTTTGCGTTTGCCGGAGGCGTATTCGGAATTCTGCCACGGCACCCACTTTCCGTCCTGGACCACATATTTGGTAATGGCCGGCGAAGTGTTCTGGCCGTGTTCGTCAAAGGTCACGGAGCCCACAATGGCTTCATAATCCTTAATGTCTTCCATTCGCTTTACCACCGCCTTTCGGCTGGGGCCGACCTCTTCAATAACATCCAGAATCAGGTACATGGCTGCAAAAGCGAATGGGCCAAATGCGTCCGGTGCTTCCTTGTATCCCGCCTTGTTGTATTCCTCCAGAAACCATTTTCCGCCCGGAAGATTCTCTACAGGCTCACCTTCCCTGAAGGCGATAGTCCCTTCACCAAGGTTGCCTGTTCCCGTGATAAAGGCATCGGAAATGATGCCTGAGCAACTCTGAAACTGGCTGGTGAGACCCAGTTTTTCCATCTGCAGTCGGATTCGTACTCCCAGTGGCGTAAGCCCTCCGAACCAGATAACGTCCGGGTTAAGCTTCTTAGCCTGGGTAAGCTCAGCGGTAAAGTCCTGCTGATCGGACGTAACACCGAAGCTTCCGAGGATTTTTCCGCCGTTCTGGGTGAGATACTTGGAGAAGTATTCGTTCATACCCTTGCCGTAGTCCGTGGTGTCATAGAGGTTCACCCAGGTCTTGTATCCCAGGCCCGTGATGAATTTTGCGGCAATTTCATTCTGATTAATCATCGTACCGTTGATTCGGTGGATTTCTTTGTATTTGTTTCCGTAGGTAATGTCCGGATGAACTGCTCCCCAGACCACAACCGGCAGACCGAATTTGTGGTAAACATCCACGGAGGCCAGTGCCACCACGGAGCAATATTGGGCAGCCGCAGCAATGATCTTTTTGTTTGCAGCCGCCTTTGTAGCCACCTGCACACCTGCGTTAGGCTTACACTCATCATCCAGGACCACCAGCTCATAATGGTACTTGGCTTTGGGATCTGCGTTTCTCAGCTTTACCGCAAGGTCAGCCGAGTTCCTTCCCCCGACACCAATGGCAGAAACACCCCCGGTAAGGGGGCCGATGAAGGCTACCTCCACCGTGTCCTTTGCCAGAACCGGCCCTGCTGCCAACATCAGAAATAACCCTAGGATAAAACTTATGGATCTGTTCAATTTCATGATGATCTCCTCCTTTTTTAAAATATGGTTTTAATAAAATGCTTCACTTATTTTACTTGAAAAAAGGTCGGATTGGACCTTTTTTTCCATATCGCGTCCGAACGCCCTTTGCTGTTAAACCATAACCGCCAATCCTGATCGTGCCAAACTACCACATTTTTGAAGAGGTATCCAATCAAAAAAGCAGGGGCACACCCTAAACATATCTTGAGTATATTGTCAATCATTATTTCCAAAGTTTATATTTTTCGAAAAAAAAGATATAATTAATGAGCAATCTGTCAGAAAGCATCCTAATTTTTTCACCACGCTTTTCACACTCTTGCCAGATGTAAAAGCGCCCCTGCAAAAAAACCCATCCCCTCTTGTTTCTGCCCGTCCTGGTGTATGTGCAGCAGTTGGCCGTTCGTTGAAGCGGGGACATGGATCAGATGTACCACGGATGCGTATTGTGCATGATCCGGGAGTGTGGCGGGGAGCTGATTGGCGGCTTCCAGTAAAAATCTTTCATCAATATAGGTGCCCTTCTGATCCGGATAAACGGCAATGGGGACAATTTCCGCTTCCACGAGGTCGTTGAAAAAGTGCGTGCCATAAGAGACTTCCGGTGTGGAACCGTCCGCTTCAAAGGCAATCTCACCCAGGGTAAGGGTGTTGTTGATATCTTCATACCCCACCCTGACGCCCAGGTTGATGTCGTTACTGCCCCATCGCCCCGGACCGAAAAGGGCGTATCGTTTTCCCTCCAGCAGTCTGTTGATTTTACCCACAACGTGACCGATCTCCATTTTTTCCTCGTAGCGGGTGATCTGGTTGTAGGCCCGGGGATCCACATAAACCACATATTCAATGTCTTGGATAAGACCGTTGGTGATACCATGGTTGTTGGTGAAAAGAATTCGGTCACGGGGAATATCTTCCGGCAGAGTTGCCGGTTCCAGCTTTTTCCTCAGGGAAAGGGCCCGACACTGAAGGAGGTAAAGTCTGTCATTGTCAACGGCAAATTCCACATCCACCGGTCGACCGTAGGCGTTTTCCAGCTTTTTAAGGATCATTTTCATGGCGCCGAGGAAAGGGGCCTGGGTCAGAAAATTGTGAAATGTGAGACAGCAGTGATTCCGGTCAATGGCCTGGCCTTTAAACATGGGGGCAGCCAGATTGCCTTCTTGATTCACTGATACGGCGTAATATAGATCCGGATGATCAATCTCCCGCATCAGATCCAGAAAAGCAACCGGTTCCAGACCCTTTGTTTTCAGGTTAAACACGTCCACCGTTTTCTGGGAGTATTTCTGGATCTGCCTTGGCTCCACCTCTGGCCTCAGCAGGGGATGGCTTACCGGAATCATCCTGGGATAATCATCTCCCACCCGATCCACGGCACGTGTTCCCAGACCGAAGACGAGCCGAATGAGTCCCTCATCCTGATGAATACGTGAAGTCCAGGCGTAGGCATTGAAAGAGAAGGCCACGCCGGCTGCAAAAGGAAAAAAATAGTCCCCGAAACGGCGACCCACCACCTTTTGCGCCAGGACGCTCATCCTTTCGTCAAAATCGAGCAGTTCGCGCTCTCTGCGATAGAGGATGGGGGCGGGTCCAAAAGTGCTCATGAGGACCGATTTCAACCCCCGAATGAATTCCTCAAGGCGCTCTTCCGGATCACCATGGTTGGCAATAAAAACAGAATCGTATTTCCCCGAAAAAGCATGACCCACATTGTCTTCCAGCAGGCTGGATGAACGGAGAATAAGCGGGTGTTCTCCCACCTCCTCAAGGAACTTTCGAAATGTGTCCACCGTATCGGGTGGGAAGGCGGCTTTTTCCATGATGCCCGGAATTTTTCGGTAGGCTTCTTCGATGTCGTCCCGGTTTTTGTATTTGTGGGTATGAAGTTCATGAAGGTTGTTATAATCCACAAAATCCGAAAAAATGCCCGAGTTAAAATAATATGATTCAGGGATGGCAAGATAGCGGTCCAGCTCAGGATCCCTCTCCGTGAGCCGCGGCAGGACGATTCGGTAGGCCAGAAGCAATCCCGCCGCTTTGCCGCCGATTCTTCCCGGATAACGGGGGCTCCAGTAGGAGTGTTTTACCATTTCATCGATATCGCGGATGGTGATGTGGTGCTTGGCAATTCCCAGGAACGGGAGTTGGTTGGAGATAAAATGGTGGATTAGGGCCACCCGGACGCCTTCCGCTTCACTGGGGGGCACAAAGGTGGTTCCTTCAGGGATTTCACAGAAATCCCGCAACGCCTTTTTGATCCTGAGGGATGTGACCCCTTCCGTGTTGACCACCTTGATCAGGTTTTGCAGCCGGTCTTCTTTTCGGGCAAGATTGATATACTGGTCAATCTCCTCGTCGTCAAAGTGCTTTACCAGGGCAAGATCAACCGCCGCATCCATGTATTCATGGATGTTTTCTTCGGTTGGGTCGATTTTCTCATTTTGAATGGCTGTTTCCGCATCCCTGCGGATCTGTGTTGGTTCCACGGATGCTTTTTCATGGAGGACGGATCGGAAAATTTTCCGCATGGCTTCCGTCAGATGGGGGTGTCCCATCATTTTCCGATACATGCGGTAGGCGCGGACCAGATGCTGTTTCGTCTGTTCGGTGGTATCTAACATGATCTATTTCAGACCCATCCTCTTAGCTTGCAGGCTTCAGCTACTCGCGCTACAGCCACCAGGTAAGCGGCGTTTCGCATGTGAACGGTGTTGTTACGGCTCATCTCATAAACGCTGTTAAAGGCGCGACGCATGGTATCTTTTAATCGAAAATGGATTTCCTCCAGGTTCCAGTAGAGATTGTAAGTGTTCTGGACCTGCTCCAGGTACGACACGGTGACACCGCCGGCGTTGGCCAGGAAATCGGGCAGAACGAATATTCCTTTTTCATACAGGATATCATCGGCTTCAGGGGTCGTGGGACCGTTGGCCAGCTCGCAGAGAATGGTACAGTGGATTTTTGAGGCATTCTTGCGGGTGATGACGTTTTCAAGGGCCGCTGGGAAAAGAACCGCCGTTTCCAGTTCCAGCAGTTCTTCGTTGCTGATGGCATCGGAATCGGCGAATCCGTCGACATGCCCGGTACGGATTTTGTGGTCAATAAGCGCCTCTACGTCAATGCCCTTGGGATTGTAAACACCTCCTTTGGAATCGGAGGCGGCCACCAGCTTCATACCGAGCAGGCTTTGGCCGATGCGGGCCGCATTCTGGCCCGCGTTGCCAAAGCCCTGGATGGCCATGGCGCCGTCCTTGAGGTCCTTGCCAAGCGTTTTGGCCGCCTCTCGAACCACGTAAATACCCCCTCTGGCCGTGGCATCCCCCCGACCCTGAGAGCCACCAAGGGGTATCGGTTTTCCGGTGATGACGCCGGGATGGTGTTCTCCCGTAAGGGTTTCATATTCGTCCATCATCCAGGCCATGATCTGGGGGGTGGTGTAGACGTCAGGCGCCGGCACATCCTTCGTAACGCCCAGGGTTCTCCCCACGGCGCGCACATAGGCGCGGGCCAGGCGCTCTTTTTCGGTTTCGGTCAACTCCTTGGGATTGCAGACCACGCCGCCCTTTCCGCCGCCCAGAGGGATATCTACCACGGAAGTTTTCCAGGTCATCCAGGCGGCCAGGGCGCGAACCGTATCGATGGTCTCATCGGGATGCCAGCGTATGCCCCCTTTTGCCGGTCCGCGAGCGGTGTTGTACTGAATGCGAAACCCGTGAAAAACCCTTGTGGTCCCATCGTCCATCTTGACGGGCATGGTCACCTTCAATTCACGCATGGGCCAGCGAAGAAATTCATGGGTGGCGTCATCCAGCCCCAGCTTTTCCGCTGCGTTATCCAGTTGCTTTTGGGCAATTCGAAATGGGTTTAACATCTCTGTCATGTTTCGCTCCTGTTGGCTCGGCATATATCCGTGCGAGGGCTTTTTAGGATGCTACCGGAGAACCGATTTGGGGGTCGCTTCAAGCAGTGTGTTGATGATGCTTTCACGGTCAAGCATTTCTCCCGATTGAGGTTTGATTTCATTGACCCAGAAGTCGCTTTCATAAATCTCTTTGTACAGCCGTTTTCTCTCCGCCTCGTTTTCGAAACGACGGATCCACACATAAAGATCATCTTCTTCCGGGGCCACGAAACTGCCGACCACCACCACGCCCTTGGACGTTTGAAAAGGGATGATCTGTTCTTCCATCAGTTTCACCCATTGGGCACGTTTTCCATCTTTGATCCGGTACTGCCGCATTTCAAAAAGCATGGGTCTCTCCTCTTTTATTTTGAGTTTTTGAATCACACCCTGTAACATACACCGTAAAGGGAGGCAGTTGCAAGGGACTACGTATCCTGGGACGTCCACATAATTGTTAAATTGATAATACCTGTTTTTTTAGTGCGTTCGTGCTGTTCGGGGATTGGGAATTGACCCGAAATTCTAAAATCCCCGTAGCCGTGAACGTTTAAGGTACTTTTCTTGAGGTGTGGAATTACCATACATATTGCCGTAATGTCCGCTTTGTATGGTAATTGAGGGAATCAGTATGGCAATAAAAGGCGTATTAAAAGAAGAATTGGAAAATTCCATTAGAATGCAGAAAAAATACGAGGAAGAATTGGAAAAGCTTCCTGTGGGCAGTCTAATAAAAAAGAAAATTAAGGGACATGAGTATTACTACATTGTGATGCGTGAAAAAGGAAAGGTTAAGTTTGTTTATAAAGGGAAAGAAGTATCCGATGCCCTTGTCGAAGAGTACTCAAGGGCAAAAGAGTTGCGGGCAAAATACAGAAAGCTTCTATCTCAGGTTAAAAAACAGATCAAATTTTTAAAAGGGGCATTGCGTGGACAGGAGTCAATATGACATTTACTTGGAAATACTCAAACGTTTGAATGACAAGGGTGTTCTACCAAAAATCATCTTGATTGGGAGTTGGTGTTTGCCTCTTTACAGGGAATCCTATTTTTGTGGTTCCGATATTTCAGCATTGCGAACTCGCGATATTGATTTTCTGGTTTCCCGGAATACAAAATTCGACAACAAAGTAGACCTGCCGGTTTTGTTGGAAGACTTGGGCTTTATTCTGGATCATAGCTTCCCGGAGGGTCATGTCAGATTAATTCATCCCGAGTTGATCATTGAATTTCTGGTACCGGAGATGGGCCGAGGGACTTCAAAACCATATCCTTTACCTGAGTTAGGCATGAATGCGCAAAGGTTGAGATTTCTGGATCTGCTCGAAAGGGATACGATAATTGTTGAAGTCAGTGGCTTGGCTGTCAACCTGCCACACCCTGCCAATTTCGGATTGCACAAAATAATGGTGTCTTCGAGGCGTACGAACGTTGATAAAAAGTCTAAGGATATTCAGGCTGGTTTAGAAGTGTTGAGGCTGTGCGTTGATAATATGGACGGGCAAAAATTAAATGAGTTGTTCAGGTGTATCTCTCAAAAGCAGCGGAAAAGGATCATACAATCGTTTGAAGAGAATGAGGCGAAGGACTTGCTGAGCGTAGTGAGGCCCTAACTGCTTTTTGGCTTGATTCAGATTATAATCTGGAATAAGGGGACCATTATGGAAACAGCGAGGGCATACGAGGAAATCGTAGATTCGCGAATTAAGGTATTGTTGAAAAGACGCTGATGACTTGGTCGCCTCTGTCTCAGAGCGGCGATACATAGGCAGGGTCAAATATGAGGTGGGTGGGAACGTGTAGCCTACACTGCATTAGGGATGAGGTTGCAAGGGGCGACGTGACGACTTTTCCCTTGACATGAAAGAACCATATAATTATACAAAATGGGCTTAAACAGATTTGGATTTGGAAAAATTTTTTGAAAGGCAGGAGGTTTGATTTATGGCAACGGGAACCGTAAAATGGTTTAGTGATCAAAAAGGGTTTGGTTTTATTGAGCAGGAAGGTGGCTCTGATGTGTTTGTTCATCATACCGCCATTAATGGGGAAGGTTTCAAAACCCTTCAGGAAGGTGAAACGGTGACCTTTGACATTGAAGAGGGTGAAAAAGGCCTTTCCGCGTCAAATGTGACGCGAATGTAGACCTTCTGAAAACATTTTCACCTTTGGGGTTAGCCGTTCTAACAGTCGCAGATCGAAAACTATTGGTTCTGGAAGGATATATGTAAGATGGCAGGTATGCCAAGAGGAAGGATTGTTGGAACCGGTTCAGCGGCACCGAAAAGGATATTGTCCAATGTGGATCTTGAGGGCATTGTAGATACCAATAATGAATGGATCGTACGGCGAAGTGGTATTGAAGAGCGGCGTATTTCATCCAAAGACCTGAATGAAACCACCACGGATCTTGCCACCCAGGCGTCACGAAATGCCCTGGATATGGCAGGACTCTCACCTGATAAACTGGATATGATTGTGACGGGAACGGTCACACCGGATCGACAGTTTCCCTCTGCTGCCTGTATGGTGCAGGAGGCCCTGGATGCCTCAAACGCCGCTGCTTTCGATGTTTCGGCCGGATGTTCCGGGTTTTTGTATTCCCTCTCTGTGGCCAACAACGCGATTCAATGCGGGACCTGTAAAACGGCGCTCGTTATGGGAGTGGAGCGGCTTTCCACCATTTTGAACTGGGAAGACCGCGGGACCTGTGTACTCCTTGGGGATGGCGCCGGCGCCGTGGTGTTGACCGCGGAAGAAGGCGAAAATGGCATATTGTCCACCCATTTGAAGTCTGATGGCCGTCTCGGAGATCTTCTGTACTCATCGGAAGGAAAATCAAGTCTTCCGGAGATCTTGAGTTGCGTTGACCAGAAATCTTTCCACCTTCGAATGGAAGGAAATCGGCTTTTTAAGCGGGCCATCAATTGCTTGAGTTCAATTGCCAGGGAGGCACTCACCCATAATGCCATGAAAGAAACAGATGTGGATATTATGATTCCCCATCAGGCCAATATTCGCATTATTCAGGCCACGGCCAAGAATTTGAAACTCCCCATGGATAAGGTTTATACCAATATTCACCGGTATGGGAACACGTCTTCAGCCTCTATTCCCATTGCCATGGATGAGGCCTATCGAGAAGGGCGGTTGGCGCCCGGCGCCAATGTTCTCCTGGTGAGTTTCGGGGCTGGATTGACCTGGGGTGCTTCATTGTTGAAATGGACCATATAATCAGAAAATTTTCCTGAAGCTGAAAAGGACGGTTTCTCTCAAGTGGGAAGAACCCTTTTCGGCTTTTTTTTGGTTTTTTTCCCGGCAGACAGCAGAGCAAAAACCATGGCGCCAAGCGCCAGGAATACGGATATGAGAAGCACTTCCTGGTAGGCGGGAGGGATGGCACGCCTGAGGGCTTGCGCATCATTCCATCCCTCGATACGCAGTACGCCTTGATACATAGTTTGCCTGGCGGAAAAAATGGCCCCTGACATGGCCATTCCAAGTGAAATACCCACCTGTCGTTCCGTGGCAATAAGGGCTGATGCAGAACCCAGTCTTCTTCGCTCTACAGCACCCATGATGGTGCTGTTGTTAGGCGGCTGAAAAGTGCCCACACCCAGGCCCAGCAGGATCAGGATGGGAATGATGGTGGCAATTTCCGTTTGAAGGTCAAACCCAAGCATGCAGAAAAAGGCAGCGGCAGTGGCGCCCGCGCCGAATGCCGAGGGCCAGACCGGCCCGAAACGGTCGGAAAGGGTTCCGCTGAGTGGACTGGCGACCATGGTGACCATGGAGACCACGGCCATCAGCATCCCTGATTCCAGTGGAGAGAGATTGATGCCTTCCATGAGGTAAAAGGGCATGATAAGAATGTAGGGGGGGACGGCCAGGAAAAAGAGCAGAAGGCCGGCCATGGCATATGAAAAAGTGCGATTCTTAAAAAGGGCCAGATCGACGATGGGATCCGTTGCCCGACGTTCCACCAGGATAAAGAGAAACAATATGACGAGCCCGCTCCCCACGAAAATGAGAACGATGGGTGCTTGAAAGCCGTGACTTTTGATATGGGACATGCCGAAGATCAGACAGAAAAGGCCGGCGGAAGAGGTAAGGGTTCCCACAATGTCGAGCTTGATTTTACCGGATCGGCCCACATCTTTCTTGAGCAGGGCCATCGCCATCAAAAATGTGCAGATGCCGATGGGTGCTCTCGTGTAAAACAGAGATCGCCAATCCAGCCATTCCAGAAGAAAACCGCCGATAATGGGACCCAGTATAAATCCCGCGGAGACGGACATGCTGAGCATCCCCAGCCCTTTTCCGGTTTCATTGGCGGGAAAGGCTTCGGTGACGATGGCTGTTCCGCAGGCAATGGACATGGCCGCTCCCACGGCCTGGATAATCCGGAAGATAATGATCTGCTCCACATTCTGGGCCAGGGCGCAGGCAACCATGCCAAGTGTAAAGACCGCCATGCCCGCGGTGTAAATCCGGGTTCTGCCGATAAAATCGCTTATTTTTCCGAAAACGAGCATCAGACTGCTGCTGACCAGGATATAGGCCACAACAATCCACATGATCGTGGCAAGATCGGTTTGAAATACACGGGTCAGTTCGGGAAAAGCAATGGTGGTAATGCTGACGTCCATGGTGGCCATCATGGTTCCCATGGCCACGGTGATCAGGGCTTTCCACTTGTAGGGCAGGGCTGGCATCAGGGCTTTGTTTAGTGTCCTCTTTATCAGTGGCAGTTGCTCGTTTGTTTGTGTTTTAAGAGTACGTAAATTCCGAAGAGATGTCAATTATTGTCATGAACGCTTATTGCAGGAGTTTTTGATGGAAAGGGGATATTTACTGGAGGATTCTTCCCGTTTGACGGGTCATATTCAGGAAATCCTCCAGGAACGGAGCCTGGGGGAACGCCTTTTTCCCCGAGGGGTGTCCAAATCCAGGGGGGCATCCGCGGTTCTTTTTCCGCTCAGTGGGAAATGCCCGAATTCCGGTTCATCCCATAACCCCTGTCTGGTTCTCAATAAGCGCTCAAGGATGGTTAAACAACCGGGAGATCTTTGTTTCCCTGGCGGGGCCATTTCCCGTGGTCTGGACCCGAAACTGGCACAATTCATGCGGCTTCCCTTCTTCCCCCTTTACCGCTGGCCCTATTGGTCCAAATGGCAGAAGGAAAGGCCCAGACAGGCCAGGCGATTGTCGCTTCTTTTTGCCACCAGCATCAGGGAGAGTTTCGAGGAGATGGCGTTGAACCCTT
>Ga0233431_1003995_pt1 | contig 16616 bp, 13 predicted proteins | sample SI_118_April2016_FD_179867 | JGI IMG/M metagenome (GOLD analysis project Ga0233431, IMG submission 179867) | Seawater microbial communities from Saanich Inlet, British Columbia, Canada - SI_118_April2016_200_MG | ecosystem: Environmental > Aquatic > Marine > Inlet | place: Canada: British... | reverse complement strand
GGCTACGCCTACGACTGGTCGCTAAACGTCGCGAACTGAATGAAACCCGCCTAGTCCCCCAGCGCGACCCCTTCGCGGCGGGGGTCGGCGCCGCCGGTGAGTTCGCCGTCAACCACCTTAATTCCGTGCAGGCCGCTGGTCAGATCGCGGATGTTGACCTCGTGGCCCAGGGCTGTCAGCGCGGGGGCCAGGGCTTCGACGGCGGTTCCTTTCTCAAGATCGGTTTTGCCGTTGCGGTTGACGAAATGGGGCAGGTCGATGGCTTGCTGGATGTCCATGTTCCAGTCGAGTGCGGCAATCAGCGTTTTGGCCACGTATCCGATGATGCGCGAACCGCCCGGCGAGCCCACGGCCATGACCACCTTGCCGTCACCGCCGAAGACCAGTGTGGGCGCCATGGAGCTGCGCGGGCGCTTGCGCGGCGCAACGGCATTGGCCACCGGCACGCCGTCTTTTTCGGGTGCAAACGAAAAGTCGGTCAACTGGTTGTTCAGCAGGAACCCACGCACCATCAGGCGCGAGCCAAACGCGCTCTCGATGCTGGTGGTCATGGACACGGCATTGCCTGCCCCGTCGATCACACTTAGGTGGGTGGTGGATAGACCGGCGACGGACGTATCGGGGGCGAGACGTGACGCGGTGCCGACACCCGGCATTCCGGGGAACGCGGGGCCGATGGATTTGTCTTTGGAAATCTCCTTCGCCCGCAGTTCCAGATAGCTCGGATCGAGCATGCCATCGGTGGGAACGGGTATGAAGTCGGGATCGGCAATGTAGGTGTTGCGATCGGCAAACGCCAGACGGCCCGCTTCCGCAATCAGATGAACGGCTTCGGTCGAGGCGGGTTCAAGCTGGGAAAGATCGTATCCCTGCAACAGGCCGATCATTTGCAGGGTGCTGACCCCGCCCGAGGACGGCGGCGGCATTCCGCAGACCATCCACAAACGATAGAACAGACACACCGCATCGCGCTTTACGGCCTCGTATCCGGCAACGTCGACCCTTTGCATGGACCCCGGATTGCGCGTCGCCTCGCGCACGGTTTTGGCGATGTCGACCGCAATGGGTCCATAGTAGAAGGCGTCCGCGCCTTTTTCCGCGATTTCGCGAAGGGTGGCGGCGAAGGGTTTGTTGACCAGCTTGTGGCCGACGGGGAGCGCCTCGCCCGAGGTATCGTGGAAGTAGGCGGCAGTATCGGGGAAGGTTTTCAGATATTTGTCCTTGGCGATCAGGGTATGCAGCCGTTCGGAGACCTTGAGCCCTCCCTCGGCCATGCGGATGGCCGGTTCGAACAGTTTCGCCCAGGGCAGTTTTCCTTGTTCCTTGTGGGCCGTCTCCAACATGCGCAGAAGCCCCGGCACGCCCACCGACTGGCCGCCAACGACGGCATCGTAGAACTTTTTGGGCTTGCCGTCCGATTTGAGGAACATGCCTGGCGTTGCCCCGGCAGGGGCCGTTTCGCGACCGTCATAGGCGGCGATGTCGCCCGATTCGGCGGCAAAATGCATCATGAAGCCGCCGCCGCCGATACCCGACGATTGCGGCTCGACAAGGTTGAGCACCATCTGCGCGGCGATTGCGGCATCCACGGCGCTGCCGCCGTCGCGAAGGATTTGGCGAGCGGCCTCGGCGGCCAGGGGATTGGCAGCCGCCACCATGTGTTTCTTGGCGCGCGCCATTTGCGTGACCTTGCCGCCGCCCGGCTCTTCGGGCTGGGGCTTGGCTTCTGGCGCAACGACGGTTTTTGCCGCAGCGTCCTGCGCCGTTGTCGCAACGGGCGCGCCGCCGTCTTTCTTGGCCGGGCCGCATCCGCCAGCGACCACCAACAGAATACCCGCCGAAACCAGAACCAAACGCGCGTAAGGCCAATGGATCATCGTCTTCCCCTGTCTTTCCTCGAAATCCAGTTTTGGATTCTTGCTGCTCGCCCCAAGCGGCCAAAATAATGCCCGAGAATCGGTTGTCGCGCCACATCGTTGACGAACCGATTGCCCAACGCCGTTGCCGAGCCTATAGTGCGCCGCCGATTCTAAAGGCCTGGACTGGCGAGTATGTGAATGTGGCACGCAATTGTGGCGCACGAACGGCGAGGTCGGATTTTTTCGTTAGAATTTTTTTGTCATGCGCGGCGGGGTATACTAATCCCGGTACGCAGGAGTGGGTAATTTGAGCACGACGATTGCAAAAGGCGGGATAACGATTCCGCAAATTCAGGCGCGCAAGGGCGCAGAGCCCTTGGTTTGCCTGACGGCTTACTCAACCCCGATGGCCAAATTTCTTGATCCGGTCGTCGATATCATTTTGGTCGGCGATTCGGTGGGAATGGTCCTTTACGGGATGAAAACAACGCTCGGTGTTGATCTGAACATGATGATCGATCACGGGAAGGCCGTTATGCGCGGGGCCGAACGAGCATTCGTCGTCGTCGATCTGCCGTTTGGTTCGTACAAGGAATCGCCCGAGGTCGCCTACCGGGCCGGTGCGCGCGTCATGTCCGAAACCGGAGCCAGCGCCGTCAAGCTGGAAGGCGGGGCCGAAATGGCCGAAACCATCGCCTTCCTGACGACCCGCGGAATTCCGGTCATGGGTCACATCGGATTGACGCCCCAGTCGGTGCATGCCGACGGCGGTTACCGGGCACACGGGCGCGAAGAAAAAGAGGCCGCGACCATGCTGGCCGACGCCCGCGCCGTGGCCGACGCGGGCGCCTTCGCCGTGGTTATCGAAGGAACGATCGAGGCCGTGGCCCGCGAAATAACCGAAACCATCGCCATTCCCACCATCGGCATCGGCGCGGGCGCTGCGTGCGACGGACAGATACTGGTGACCGAGGACATCACCGGGCTGTTTACCGATTTCCAGCCGAAGTTCGTCAAACGCTACGCTCAACTGGGCGACGAGATAAGCAAGGCCGCCCAGGCTTACGCCGACGACGTTCGCGCCCGGCGCTTTCCCGGCCCGGAACATTGCTTCGGTGCCAAGAAGAAGTCATGACCGAAAGTCACGGCATCGAAATCGTTCGAACGGTTGCCGATCTGCGCGCGCGCGTGGCGTCATGGCGGGCCGACGGCCTGTCGGTCGGTCTGGTTCCCACCATGGGCGCGCTGCACGAAGGCCATCTTTCGCTGGTGCGCATGTCGGTGGCCGAATCCAAGCGAACCTGTGCGACGCTTTTCGTCAATCCCAAGCAGTTCAATCCCAACGAGGATCTGGCCGCCTATCCGCGTGACGAAGCCGGAGACATGGCCAAGCTGAAATCGGCGGGCACCGATTTGCTGTTCGCGCCTGCCGTCCGTGAGATGTACCCGCCCGGCGCGACAACGCAGGTCAGCGTACCGGGCATCGGCGATATTCTGGAAGGCGAAAGCCGGGCCGGATTCTTTACCGGTGTCGCCACCATTGTCACCAAGCTGCTTCTTCAGGCGCTTCCCGATGCCGCTTTTTTCGGCGAGAAGGATTACCAGCAGCTTCAGGTAATCAAGCGCATGACCATCGATCTGGATATACCGGTGCGCATTTGCGGCGCGCCGACCATTCGCGAGGCCGACGGTCTGGCCATGTCGTCGCGCAACGCTTACCTGAGCGCCGAGGAACGCGCCACCGCACCGGCTCTGTACGCGGCCATCGGTTCACTGGCCGAAGCGTTCCGCGGTGGGGCCGATCCGATTTCAGGCGCCGCCGAGGCAAGTGAAAAGCTGCTGGCCGCCGGGTTCGCCAAGGTTGATTACGTCACCGTGCGCAACTCAGAATCCCTGCAGCCGGTGGCCGCGCCCGACGAACCCGCCCGCGTTCTGGCCGCCGCAACGCTGGGCAAAGCCCGACTGATCGACAACATCGCGGTGTAAGACAGCATAAAGGCGCAACGCCGGAGGAAGCGTCGCGCCTTTATTCGCGGAACCGCGAAAATTCCGCTTAGAAGTTGTAGCTCAGGCCGACCTGTGCGCCTATCTGCCACATATCGACACGCACGCCTTCGCCAATGACACTGTGCTGATCACCGGAGCCATCGTCGGTCTGCTCGGCTTCAAAAGCGTAGAACCCGCTGGCCGAAACTTCCCAGCTCTCGTTGATGTTATAGGTCATGCCCGCAGCCACATGATGCTCGGTAATGGCCGGGAACAGGGCGTTAGCGAAAATTTTGTCGTCCGGAATTGGCGAGGCGCCGTAGTTATAACCGGCACGAAGGGTAACGGTATCATTCAACCGGTGCTGGACGCCGGCGGTAAACACCGGCTTGCTTTCCCAGCCAAAACCGCCGCCGGGGCCGCTGGTCTTGCGCGGCGTGTTGGCCATGGGGAATACCGCACCCCAGGCGATGTACTTGGCGTCAAGGGCAATGTCCGTATCCGGCGATACTTTGTAGACCACGCCGATGGCACCGTTGGCCGGGGTATCGAGCGAGCCCTCAAGCAGGTCGTTGTATTTGGCGAAGCGGCTGAACCAGGTCGGTGTTGCTGCCGTGGCACCGATGGTCACCTTTTCGTTCACGTCCCACAATCCGCCGATTCGCAAGCCCAGACCCCAGGCCGTTTCGGTCTGGTTGGCGCCTTTGGTTTCGATGAAATTGTTGTTGGTGCCCATATTTGTTTTGAAGTCCGACCAGCCTATCTGCAGGCCGACGCCGTAAATGGACCAATCGTTGGGGTTCCAGGTCAGGTTTGGCGTGGCGTGGCCAAGGCGGTAGCGCACCGAGGTTTCACCGGCGCCGGAGCCAGCCAACGAGCGCGGCGTCGCGTACTTGGTGTGCATGCCGCCGCTACCGGCGACCGACAAGCCTGCCGTCATTTCATCGTTCAAGCGATAGTTAATTCCCGCAGCACCCTCCGGGAAGTTTTCCATCATGCTTTTTTCATCAACCTCGGTGATGTAATTAAATGGATCCACAGCCTTGGTCCGATCCAACGAACGGACCGGATGGAACCAACCGGGGGATACGAAAACCTGATCTTTGACCCGGCCCATCAGCGCCGGGTTGATGTGGCCGCTGGACGCATCCTGCGGCAGTGCGACACCGGCGCCGGCCATGCCGCAGTTTTTTGCCCCGGTGCAAATACCGAGAAACCCATTGGTCGCGTTGGCGGACTTTCCGGGGAACATGGCAGCCGAAGTGGCTACGACGGCCACAAGGCCGATCGACTTCAAGGACGTTCTTAGCATTCGTTTTCTCCGTCTTTTTTTGGTTGGGTCCGCTTCCTCTTGTTCCCCGGCCTAGACCGGATCGCAGGATTTTCGGGCCACGCTTTCGATTCCCATAATTATATTAGGGATATCTAATTGCGATGTTTCTAATGTAAGAGCCCCCCCGTTGCCAAGCCTTCTTTTGAATGATTAGGCTTTTTTTTCGCAACTGGGGGGTGCGGTAGGGAGGTTAGTGCGTGATACGCCAAATCGTCCCCGATTCGTCGTCGGAGACCAGAAGCGATCCATCGGCAAGTTCGGCGACATCCACGGGGCGGCCCCAGGCCTTCCCGCCGCGCAGCCAGCCTTCGATGAAGGGCTCATAGCCGGTCGCATTGCCGGCATTGTCGAAGCGCACCCGGACCACGCGATAACCATCGGGGATGGAACGGTTCCACGATCCGTGCTGGGCAACAAAGGCGTCGCCCGCGAAATCGGCGGGAAACATCGACCCGCCATAAAAATGCACCCCCAGCGCCGCCACATGAGCGCCGAACGATACCACCGGGAACCTTGCATCCGCCGGCGGTGATGATCCACGAAACGCAGGCGTCCTGTCTGTTCCGCCGCCGAACCAGGGATAACCGAAATGAAGACCGCCGCGCGGCGCGTGGTTGAATTCATCGGGGGGCGAATCGTCGCCCATATGATCGGCCCCGTTGTCGGTGAAAAAGACTTCGCCCGATTTCGGGTGGAAATCCAGCCCCACGGAGTTGCGAATGCCGCGAGCGAAAATTTCCGGTTTTCCGCCACTGGCGGGGAGGCGGATGATGGTGCCTTCAAGTCCGTCTACCTCGCACACGTTGCACGGCGCGCCAATGGTCACATACAGATGGCCGTCGGGGCCGAATTTGGCGTACCGCCAGCCGTGGTGACGCTTGTCGGGAAGCCCTTTCGCCAGAATCTGGGGCCGGGCGCGGGCTAGCGCTTGAAGGTTGTTTCCCCGAAACCGGACGACGCGATGCTGCTCGGCAACAAAAAGATGGCCGTCTCTCCAGGCGACGCCGTTGGCGACCTTCAGGTTTCGGCGAACGACCGATACCTTGTCGGCGCGCGGCGCGCCCGGGCGGAACTGCACCGCATAAACCCGTGATCCCCGCGTGCCGACGAAAACGACGCCCAACTCATCGGCCACGGCCAGTGACCGCGCGCCCGGAACGTCCGCGAAGGCCGAGATTGTGAAACCGGGCGGGAGACTTAAGCGTTCGATCCCAGCACCCAGTCCCGGCGTCGGCATAAGAAGCGGCATCAGGGCCAATATAAAAAGACGACGCATCATGAGCGCCATATGGGGGCGGCCGGGGCTTAAATCACGGTCCTTTTTTTGCCACTTCAGTGGCTGGCGTCTTTCGTCTCCGTGGCGTGATCAACGTCAAAACCATCGCCGAACCGATCATGATCATGGCCGCCAGTTCACGCCAGCCAACGGCCTCGCCCAATATCAGGGCGCCGCTGAACACGCCCAAAACGGGGATCATTAGCGTGCCGATGGCCGAGATATTGGCGGGAAACAGGCTGACAATCTTGAAAAACGCGTACGAGCAAAAACAGATGGGAATAAGGATGACGAAAACGAGCATTCCCAGGCCCAGCGGCGTAAGTTGCGGAATGACCACCCCGCCCGCGATCCAGCCCGCGACGACGATGGGAACCGAGGCGACAACCAGTTGCCACGCAGCCAGCGACAGGGTCGGCATCCCCCAGTCGACCTTTTTCAGGAGAACGATCCCCAACCCCCAGGAAACAGCGGCGATCAGCATATAGGTGACGCCCAGCTTTGAGGCCCCGATCACCTCGAGATCGCCCCACATCAAGGTACCGACACCGGCCATGCCTAGGGCCAACGCGCCGACCAGGCGGAGTTTCAACGATTCGCCCAGAATGAGAGCGCTAAAAAGCGATGCCCACACCGGCATGGTATAGGCGACCAAAACGGCGCGACCCGACGAAAGGTGGGCCAGCCCCAGGGCGCTGAACATCTGCCAGCCGCCGATATTGATGAAAGAAACAATGATAAGGGCCGCCCATTTATTACGCGGCACAGCCAGGGACAACCCCGAAAGGCGGACGAGGCCCATCATGATCAGGCCCGCGACGGGTACCGAGATCACGCGGAACGTCCACGGGGACATTTCGAAAAGAACGATCTTCATGGCCGGCCAGGAAACACCCCAGGCCAGCGTGACCGCGGCCAGCAGGATCAGCCCCAGGCGTGGAAGTCCGGCGTCGGTGCTCGGCAGGTCAGAGGGGTCAACGGGCCTTTCGCGGGCCATCTGCGATCGGCGTTACATATTGCGGTTCGGTATCCCAGGGGAAGTAGATCCACGTGTCCTGGCTGACCTCACTGACAACGGTATCGACAAACTCGCGGCCCTTCGGCTTGGCGAAAATGGTGGCGAAATGAGCGTCGGGAAGAATGCGCCGCGCCTCGCGCGCCGTGGTGCCGGTATCGACCAAATCATCGACAAGCAACCAGCCCTCGCCCTTATCCTCGACCGCCTGATGCGGCGTTTTCAAAACCACCGTATCTTCAATCACCTGTTCGTCGTAGCTGGAGATGCACAGCGTATCAACGACGAAGATGTTCAGCTCGCGCGCGACGATGGCAGCCGGAACCAGACCGCCGCGGGTCAGCGCGATAATGCCCTTCCACGGCCCTTGGTCCACCAGCATGCGGGCCAATTGCTTGGTATCGCGATGAACCTCAACCCAGGTAACCGAATGATTGACGACGTCTTCTCTGAATTTCGCCATGTGATCCGTTTTTCTATCTCTAATTTTGGCTCTAATTTTGGCTCTTATTTTGGCAACCAACTGCACCGGTGCGTTCTATAGCAATGCTCGGTCCTTGAGGCAATGCACGCATATCCTTGGCCTACCCTTGAAACGAAAACCGGCGCCGCTAGGCGCCGGTATCGCTTTTTCAGACCACGCCTGTCAGCGCAGATAAATATGTACCTCGTTCGACTTGGCCCCGCCGCTTGTCGTACCGGCAATGGCCACGCGTCCGGGTGGCAGCCCCATCTCCACCAACGAGCGAAGCACGCTTTCAGCGTAACGTCGCGACTTGTTGGTGTTGACGGCCACACGCGCCGGGCCGCCTGCTGCGGGAGCGACCGCAACCAGATCAAACGTCGCCGCCGGCCTGCGTTCGAGAACCCGGCTGACCGCATTGTAGACCGCCTGCTGGAACGGCACGTTCGGCTTGTCGAAGCGAATCACGACCAACGGCCTGCGCCCGGTAATATCGGCAGCCCGGGCGCCGGATCTGACAACCCCGGAGCCCTTGCCTGCAACCGAAACCATGGCCCGGTTGACCAGACTTGCGCCGTAAATCTCGCCGCTTTTGATGCCCGCCGACAACAGATTGAGGTTCGAGCGCTCGGTCGCCACATAGTTGGTCTGGCGACGAACGTCGTCCGCCACTTCCTTGAGCAACCGGTCAATCAACACCACCGTGCGATTGACTTCGTCCTCGAGGATGGTCAGTTGCCTGTGATCTTCATCGACCGCGCCCGAAATACCGAACGCCGCGCGGGCCGATTCGGAAAGGTATGCCGACATGGTCGAACTGCCGGCCACGTTGGTGGCCAGACCGTTCATCTCGGCGATATCGGCCGCCAGCCGGTCAAGATCGGCTTGCGAGCTGTTGAACTGTTGAACCAGGATCGGATTGCCCGGCGTCGTCCCCACCTGAAGGCGCGCGTTGATGGCGCCGACCGTCGTGTGATAACGCTGCGAATCCTGAACGATTTTCGCCCGCAATTGCTGAAGCACGCCGTTGTGTTGGCCGATCGAGGCCTGAAGCCTGTTCAGCTCACCGCGTAACTCCACAGCTTTTTTGCCGACGAACGTCCCGGTTTCCTGGCCGGGCGTTACCCCCGGTGGCGCAAAATTGGTTGTCCCAAGGGGCGGTTGCACTCCGGCTGCTGCGCCGACCGGCGCCGCGCCTGGAACCGCCTGGACCGTACCAGGAGCCGCCGCCTGCTGTTGAGTTTGTTGCGCATTTCCTCCCGCCGGATCTTCGCCCGTCAACGAGGGCCACAGGGCCTCTTCGGTAAACGCGCATGCCGGCAGCAGCAAAGTCGCCCCCACGACCGCCACTTTATATTTCCATGAAATCATTTTGCTTGATTGCCTTTGGTTGCAGAAAAGACCCATGGTCAAAACCGTTTTGACTATTCCCGAGTTTTTGTAAGAAGCCTTTCTTACTTTGGGGGGATATTAAACAATGCCTAAAGGCCCGACAAGGCTTGTTTTTCTTTGTGTTTTTCGGGCTCCAAAAGTCCGTTCCCAAGAACCTGTCAGAAGGCCTTGCGTTCGCCGCGCTCCTGCAGTAGGTTCCCCGGCCTTGGCGGCAACCCCACGCGGACGCCGCCGGGATACCGATCAAGGCATGCGCCCATAGCTCAATTGGATAGAGCGTCTGACTACGGATCAGGAGGTTGGGGGTTCGAGTCCTCCTGGGCGCGCCATTGATCCGATACACACGAAAGGCCGCAACAGCGGCTTTTTTTGTGCCCGATCAACAGGGATCGGCGCGGCGCGGCGCAAATATATATGCGAATGGGGAAGGGTGGTGCCGCCTGTAAGACTCGAACTTACGACCCCAGCATTACGAATGCTGTGCTCTACCAACTGAGCTAAGGCGGCACATAGAAAATCGACGGCCTTTAATATAGCGCAAAACCGCAGCCGTCAACGCCCGGAAGCGGGCGCGGCGGTCACTTCCGTGTCGGACGGCGCGTCCGGCGCCGAAAGGGCCTGGGCCGTGGCTTGGGCCGCGGCCTGGTCCCCTTCGATCAGGCGCACCACGTGCGGCGGCGTTTGCCAGGAGAAACGGGCGAACCCGTCACAATTGGCGCACAGCGCCGTCCACACGTCCACGGCGTTTCCGCAATCGGCGCATACCCAAGCGGGATCGGGATCGGCCTTCGACGCACGAACCAGCCATTCGCGGGCGGCTTGCGCGTTGGCGTGTTCCGATTCCTCCAGTTCCGCCATCAGACGGCATACCCGCGCCGACGGATCCTGACCGGACGCATTTTCCAGGTGACGGCGGGCCTCGCCCCACAGCGATGCTTCCAGCGCGGCCCTTGCGACCGTCAAATGGCTTTCCCGGTGGTCGGCATTGGATTTGGCCAGACGTTCAGCCGTCTTGACCAATTCCAGCGGATCGTCGACGCCGCGCGCGGTCCGGTAGGCGGCGGCGACATCGGGATGCGGATTGTGCGCCCACGTCCGCTCGAGAAGCGTCACGGCACGGGCGGCGCGGCCCCGGTCGACCATAAGTCCGGCCAGCCGGACCGCCGCCGGAACGAACCCCGGCTCGCGATCACACGACTTTTTCAGAACTTTCAGGGCGTCGGCGGCTTCACCGCGCTCCAGCGCCTCGAGACCCAGCAAATAATCCAGCACCGCCAACCGATGGTTGGCGTCATCGGCGCTCACCAGTTTGTTCCTTACCGAACGATCCAGGGTTGCGCGGGCCTCGCTCCAGGCCGAGCCGCGCACCTGCAGATCAAGCAGATTGGATGCCACCCAGTCGCTTTTCGGCTGCAGACGAGAGGCCCTTTCGGCCAGTTCCCGCGCCTTTTTATGCCGGTTTCCTTTCAATGCCTGCGTCAAAAGACCGCGAATCCCGAGAAATTCGGTTTCCGGCCGTGTCAGCATGGCCGAGAAAAACTTCTCGGCGGCCGCCTCATCGCCCGAAAGCTGCGACGCCTGCGCCGAAAGAAGCATGGTGATGGGCGGATCGCTCAAGAGCCCGTCGGCGCGGCGCACCTGCTTGTTGGCTTCGCCTGCGTCGCCGGCGGCAACCGCCACCATGCCCCGGGTCAGGGCCAGATATCCGCGGCGGCGACGCGATTCGCGGCGCGCCCCCGACACCCGTCCGGGCGCGTTACGCACAAACAGCCACAACCGGTAGACCAGCGCCACCACGACGGCGAACACGGCGATCACCGCAAACAAAATCGCAAAGGATGTATCCACCCGCCAGCCCCGCCATTCCAGGCTGACTTCGCCGGGGCTGTCGGCAAACCACACGGCGCCGAACGCAAGAACGGCAAGAACGATGACAAATCCGAGTGTTCGCAACATCGCCGTCACTTTCCGACCGGAGACATCAAAGACACCGCATTAACATGCAAGACCACCATGGCGCCCTCGGCGATGGTACGGGCGCGGGCGTCGGCCAGCCACGGGGCCGCCGCCTCGGCAGCCGCACCTTCCAGCGCCTGAAGCGCCGTTACCGCGCCCATCAGATCACCTTCCCCAACGGCGCGTTCAGCCCTGGCCACGGCGCCATCAACGCTGTTTTCGCCAACATCGGTGCCGGTGCGCCGAACGCTGACGAGCGAAGAAATCCGATTAACGAGTGTCGCCATCCATCCGTCGCCTTCCATACGCAGATCGGAAGCGACGATCGTTCGGGCGACCGCGCCGAATCGCTCGCGCAGGGTTGCCAGCGGTGGAATTCCGGAAGTGGCGAACGGCGCCAGATCGTCGGCGACCTTGGCAAGATCGGCCTGATCAGCGCTCACCACATCCCGAAAAGCCCCAAGTTCGTCCGAGAACGGGGCTGCCGTCCGCAGGACTTCGCGAAGCCGTTCCGCCGCGAGGATGGTTCCACGCGCCTCGGCGCTGGCGCCCACAGCCATCTCGCCGGCCTGTTCGAGACCGTGGATGCGGCTGGTGATGTCCTCGACCGAAGCCGAAATGCGGTCGCTTTCGACGCCGATTTTTTCGACATCGGCCTCCAGATCGGAGACCGTTCCCGAATTTTCCAGCCGCGCGATCCGCATCTGCAACTCGTCGAGAGATTTACGCGCGTCGTTCGCTTCCAGCGGCAACGTCGTCGCTTCAACCATGTTTTTGACGGCGGCCAGCGACCCTTCAAGGTCACCGACGCGGGCCACCAATGCGCCCACCCGGTCACTTATCTCGGCCCGGCGGCCTTCCAGTTCCGTTAACGCGTCTTTAGACTTCTTGTTCTCCTCGGCGATGGTTTCGAGTGTAGCGAGGCGATCGGAAAGACTGCTCATGCGCGGGTCCTGGAACGGGTCCTTTTGCAATGCCTGGATATAAGCGTCGGCATAGGGCGCCCAGAACGGTTGCGCCGCGTAGATCGCGCCGCCCAGTACGGCAACCAGCAGCGACGACCAGAGAATGATCGCCGGAACAACGCTGCGCCGACTGAGGGTTCGCGCCGGACCGACATCAACGGAATTATCATCGACGGGATTTGGGTCTGCGGATTCTTCCGCGTTTTCCGCGACCGGCGTCGGCCGGTCGATGATTTCGGCCTTTATTGCTTTTTCGGCTTTATCGGCCTTCTTCGGGGGGGAATCGGACATTTCGCTCAAGAATCCATCTGTTTTCGCGCCGAACAGGGCCAGAAGTGCATCCTGATCGGGGCGCTCGGCAATACGAACATCACCCCACGATATGACGCCCACGCGCTTAGCAACGGCGTCGCTAAGACAATAGGCGCTCAATCCGCGGCAAGCCCGCACCAATCGCGATTTACGCACCAGAGTAACAAAAGTTCCAGCGGTGCGGGGAGAGAAAAAGAGAACCCCGTCAAACCGGCCCTGGCGTATGGCGTCAACCGTTTCTTGCGTGAAACCTGCGGCGGCGGTGGCTTCATACAAAACCGAACGGCGGTAGGTAAACCCTTTTTCCTTGAGCGCCTTTCCCAGGTCTCCGGATAGCTTCGTTCCGGCAATATGCATAAGCGCTCCGGCCTTTGGATTGGCGCGAGCGCCCACCAGTTCGGCCAGCGTCTCCACATCGCCCGCAGCGCTTTCGATCCGCTCAAACCCGGCAACGGCGGCGGCCCGCGCCGTGGCATCGCCGACGGCATAAACCATAAGGCTACGTGTTTCCTCGAGCGCCGCGAAGGCGCGAATTCCGTTGGCGCTGGTCGCCAGCAGCGCCTGAACGCCGGCAAGTTTCAGCTTGGCCTTTTCCTTTATTTCTATGGAAATCAGGGGTTCAGCCGTGGCTTCAACACCGCGTTCGCCGAGAAGGGCTATGAGGGATTCAGCATCCCGAACCGGCCGGGTTACGAGAACATGCATGGGTCTCGTCCTCACCAATCAATGAACCCTGGACCGGCGCGTTGCGCCAATTCACGCCCCGCCTCGTGTCCCATTTGCGCGGCCTCGCCGGGCTTACCTTCCCTGCGGGCCTTCAGCACCGTACTTCCGTCGGGCCGGGCCAGCAATCCGTCCAGCACCAGAACACCGTCATCGGTTACGGTGGCAAGCGCAGCGATGGGGGTTCGGCACGATCCGTCAAGTTCTTCAAGAAGTGCGCGTTCGGCGGCAACGCAGGCAGCCGTGCCCGCGTGATGAATTTTGGCCAGCAGTTCGTGCAACGCGGCATCGTCCGTCCGGCAGGTAATGCCGACGGCCCCTTGCCCCACGGCGGGAAGAACTTCTTTCGTTTCGATGATCGACGTGGCCATATCCGCCACCCCAAGCCGCTTCAATCCGGCCAGCGCCAGCAAGGTGGCGTCGACTTCGCCTTCGTCCAGCTTGCGCAGGCGGGTTTGAACGTTGCCGCGAAAAACCTGAACCTTGAGGTCGGGGCGCATATTCAGGACTTGCGCCTGACGGCGCAACGACGCCGTTCCGACGACGCTTCCCGGCGCCAGATCGCCAATCGCGGCAGCCTTGCGGCTGAGAAACACATCGCGGGGATCTTCACGCGGCAGAATACAAGCCAGTTCGATGCCGTCCGGCAACCATGTGGGGACGTCCTTGACCGAATGAACCGCCAGATCGATGCGGCCATCCAGCATGGCCTCGTCGATTTCCTTGGTGAAGAGGCCCTTGCCGCCAATCTCGGACAGGGCCCGATCCTGAACCTTGTCACCGGTCGTCTTGATGACGACGACCTCGACCGCACCCGTGGCCGCCAGCGCCGGATCGGCGGCGATCAGGCGATCCCGGGTTTCGTGGGTTTGAGCCAGCGCCAGAGGACTGCCCCGGGTGCCTATGCGAACGACTGGATGAATGGCCATATTTGATGCAATTGTTCGGAACGGTGGTTTGAACTGAACTGACAGAGTAAAGTCCCCAACCGATTCGACAAGAGGGTTTTTTTATGATCGTTCTCGGCATCGAGAGCAGTTGCGATGAGACGGCGGCCGCGCTGGTGAACGACAAGCGCGAAATTCTGGCCGAATCCCTTCTTTCGCAAACCGATGCGCACCGGCCGTATGGCGGCGTCGTTCCGGAAATTGCGGCGCGCGCGCACCTTGAAAATGCCGACGATCAGGTCAGGCGGGCCATGCAGGGCGCCGGTCTTGAGTTCAGCCAGCTTGACGGTGTGGCCGCCACCGCCGGTCCGGGACTGATCGGCGGGGTCATGGTCGGCATCATGACAGCCAAGGCGATTGCCGCCGTGCATGACCTTCCGTTCATGGCGGTCAATCATCTGGAAGGACATGCGCTGAGTGCGCGGGTTACCGACGGCGTTGAATTTCCCTATCTTCTGCTGCTGGTTTCCGGCGGCCATTGCCAGCTTTTGGTGGTTGAAGCGGTGGGCCAATACAAGCGCCTGGGCACCACCATCGACGATTCGCTGGGCGAAGCCTTCGACAAAACGGCCAAGATGCTGGGGCTCGGTTATCCGGGCGGTCCCGCCGTCGAACAAGCGGCGGCCACGGGAGACGCGCAACGATTCGCCCTGCCGCGCCCGCTGCGCGGCCGCCCCGGCTGTCATTTTTCGTTTTCCGGGCTAAAAACGGCGGTGCGCCAAACAATTCTGGCCCTGCCCGAGGGTCCGTTGCGAGAGACCGATGTCGCCGATCTTTGCGCGTCGTTCCAGGCGGCGGCGGGAGATGTTCTGCGGGACCGTTGCGCCCGCGCCATCCGCATGGTCCGCGAGAGCCACCCTGAAATCACGGCGCTGGTGGTGGCCGGTGGCGTGGCGGCCAACACCTACTTGCGGGGCGAACTCAGCGCGCTTGCCAATGACCAAGGCATGGAACTGGTTGCGCCGCCGCAAAGGCTATGCACCGACAACGGAACCATGATCGCCTGGGCCGGACTGGAACGCCTGCGCGAGGGGTTGACCGACGGGTTGGACTTCAAACCCCGGCCCCGCTGGCCGCTGGACCCGGATGCGCCGACGGCCGCCGGCGCGGGCGTCAAAGCATAAAGTTAACTTAAAGGAGGAAAAGCATTGCTGCTGCACCAAAGCACCTGGGCCGAAGTTGAAGCATATTTGCAGGGTTCGAACGGCATCGTCATGCCCATCGGATCGACCGAACAGCATGGTCCCGTCGGCATGATCGGCACCGACAGCATTTGCGCCGAAGTGATTGCAAAGGGCGTGGGCGAGGCCGCCGGGGCCATGGTCGGACCGACCATCGGCGTCGGCATGTCCGAGCACCACATGCGTTTTCCCGGTTCCATGACGCTGAAGCCCTCGACCCTGGTCTTGGTGGTGCGCGATTACGTGATATCGCTGGCGGCGCACGGCTTCCGGAGGTTCCTGTTCGTCAACGGACACGGCGGAAATCTGGCCTCGCTGCAGGCCGCGTTTTCGGAAGTGTACGGCGAGGTGCGCGAACCCAGCGCCGCCGACACGCCGGACGTTCGGTGCAAGGCGATCAACTGGTGGCAGTTTGATCCGCTGCCCGCCATGGGGCGCGAAATGTTCGGCGCGGCGGACGGTTCACATGCGGCGGCTTCCGAAGTCGCCGTGGCCCAGTTTGCCGACGCGGCCAACATCCGTGAAGGCGTGCTGGACCCCGAGGTGGCGCCACGCGGCTCCTTCTTCGGCGCGGACACGTTCCGGGAACGCTTTCCCGACGGGCGAATCGGGTCCAACTCGGCCCTGGCGAGCCCGGAAAAAGGCGAACGGCTGTATGCAAAATCTGTTGAAGCCATCGTCGACAGTTACCGCGCGTTTCTGACGGAGGCCTGAGGAAATGAGGCGAATCGGCGTCATCGGAGCGGGAGCCTGGGGAACCGCGTTGGCCGCCGCCGCCAGCCGGGCCGGGCGCGAGGTCGTTCTTTGGGCCTATGAACCCGAAGTCATCCGTTCCATTAACGAGAGCCACGAAAATACCGCCTATCTTCCGGGCGTGCCGCTTGATCCGGCGATTCGGGCCGTCGGCGGCATATCCAAGGCGACCGACGCCGACGCTATTTTGCTGGCGGCTCCGGCGCAGCGGCTTCGCGAAGTCTGTACTGGCTTCGAGGCGACGGCGCCGGTCATGATTTGCGCCAAGGGGATTGAACAGCAATCGGGGGCGTTGATGAGCGAGGTCGTAGCCGAAGCGCTTCCGGGCGCGCCCATCGCCATCCTCACCGGCCCCACCTTTGCCTCCGAGGTCGCCCGCAGGCTGCCCGCCGCGCTCACCCTGGCGTGCGCGGATCAAGATCTTGGCGAGGCTTTGTCGGAAGCCCTGCGAACAC
>Ga0233431_1003994_pt1 | contig 16630 bp, 13 predicted proteins | sample SI_118_April2016_FD_179867 | JGI IMG/M metagenome (GOLD analysis project Ga0233431, IMG submission 179867) | Seawater microbial communities from Saanich Inlet, British Columbia, Canada - SI_118_April2016_200_MG | ecosystem: Environmental > Aquatic > Marine > Inlet | place: Canada: British... | reverse complement strand
CATCATGCTCGTTTGGCGGATGGAGTATCCGCTGGTGTTGTCCGATTAACTCTTCTTTTTTTCTACCAACGAGATCAGCCATGGCATCATTGCACTCAGAAATGATGCTGGTCCTCACCTTGTTAATAACGTATACAAAGGCTGTTTATAAATGTCCTTGATCTAATTTTCAACATCGAATCTAATATTAAAACTGAACTATTGACAAAATTATTTGAGAATTTGGCTGTTTTTGAAAACTATTGATTTTTGCCTATTTCATTGTTGATCTAAATGATATCAAGGTTTATTTGCTTTCCTCAAGTTTATATGATTACTCCTTATAAACCAAGGCAATAAATCGAATAATAATCCAAGCCACTAAAACAAGCCAACAGCCGGTACTGCTAATATTATTTCGAATGACCCACAAAGAAAAATCCAGACCAAATCTCAGCCCTCTTTGGCCCTTTTTTATAAGTACCCCAAAGGAAATCCCAGGAAATTAAATGACATTGGAAATTCCCACAATAATTTTACAAACCAACAAATTAGCTATGATTTTAACGAGTTAAGGTAAGTGATGCAGTGATATGGGAAGTATAAAGGGTATTTTGGTGGAAGTGGATCGGATTTGACCATCAATTTTGACGGAATAGTAGGGAGTAACGAAGCGGAACTCCTTCAAGAACCGCCTGTTCGGAGGTTAGATCAAAATTATTCCTTTGCAAAATAACATTTCAATGTTTTCCCAAGATCATCAGTGCGAATTAAACGCCAGCCTGATTTTTTCATCTGTTGAATGAAATCACCGGTTATAGCGCTTTTTACAATTGTCTTTGCTTTAATGTACCCTTCATCAACAAGCTTTAAAATTTCTTGTGCAGTGACCGCTTCATTTTTAATTTCCATTTAGTTCCTTTAGTTGCATGTTTAGATGTTTCAAAATGACACTCAACGAGTATCGAACAACTCTTTCATAAAGAGTGGAGACGTACTTCAATTCCAGCATTAAAGAGGATTTTAACCGTTTGTTTTTCATTAATTCCCAGGTTCTCAAAAAGAGCCCGCTCAGATCCGCAACAATTTTGTCCACTTTCTCAAGGCAGTTGGCTTCAACCGCTCTGATCAGTCTCAGGCACGTCCACTCAAATTGAATGGTGTTTTTTTGACGTTTATTTTTTCGAAACTCACAGAACGCTTCACAATAGTAACCATGCTTCACTGCATTTTTGCTGGTTCTCAACTTTCCTCTGAAACTCAATGGTCCAGTGGAGTAATCCCAAGGTCGCCAATTAGAGTTGGGATGTGTCTTGTTTGTTCCAAAATTAATCATGAATAATAACCGGTTAAATGTTGAACGACGAGTGGTTGGTGTACATTGCTGACATTCCTTTCGAAACTGCCATTCGATTTGCTGACTGAATCATTAGAAGTACCGAAACTATCTCTCGCAACGTTCCAGTTCCGAAACTAAGTAGGTTGCTGTCATCAATTTCATCGAGTTTCTGACTTAACAAGGTCATTTCATCTGAAGCGGTTTCAAGTTGATTGTTTTGACAATTGCAAATTATTGACTTGCTTAACTTTCGTAGCTCGTTAATCAATTTCACAGGCTTTTCTGGTTTTGAGGGTCTTGGAGGTAATCTGAATTCTTGTTGAAAATTGTTCATGGATTCTCCTCAAAATTGAATGGATGATTATCGCTGGTGCTTTAAAGCACCAGCGAGGTTGGTTAAACAGACTGTCATCCTCAACGGTTATTGTACTATTGTTGAGGCCTGGTCTGGCTTTTCAAGCCAGACCAATAAACGCGGATTATCACCGTAACATAACCAGAGCCAGTTCAAACTGGCTCTGGGAAACTAACGCTCAAAAAAGGGCTTTCTTCTTTTTTTCTTAGGGAACGCTCAAAAAGAGCGATCAATCCAAACTGATGATTGGCGCGCTTAATGATCCAACATGAGCAGGCGGTAACTTTATGACGCTCAAAAAACGCCTTTCTCCTATTTTTCTTAGGATACGCTCCTTTTTAGCGGGTCAATTGGCGCCTAATCAGCACCGGTTAAACAAGTTGCAGTGTAAATTTGTTCCCAAGGGGTCTGCCGACCTGATTGGATTCTAAGAGTTCCAGTTGGAACCTTGATTTCTTGCAAATAGCGTCCAGTGACCTGATGACGTTTCTCGGTTCGATCCCAAGCATTTCTCCAATTTCAGCAGTACCTATCGAAACAGGTTTTTTCTCAAACAATCCTGGATGAATTGTGTTTATTCTGATTAAGCTTGCCTTCTGGCTTTTTGTTAGCTTTTTCAACTCGCTATATATGTCAGCGCTTCTGACTTCTGACAGTTCGCCTTTAAAAAACGCCCCGCTTGTCGTCCACCCGAAAAAAGCACGAATTTCATCAAAAACAGGTTGAGATGTGAGCAGGTAACAGTTGACGGGTTCAGTGACTTCCGGTTGCCTACTTTTTGACCGTTCAATTTCTTGAATGGTTGAAGCTGCGACACTCTTAGCGATGTCAACCTTCGAAATTTCCCTCTTTATGTAAATTGCTCGATTATGTATCCGTTCATGCATTAATGATTTGCAACTTCCAAAACACTTGCCGCCTGCCTCTCAGTAGTCCAAGCAACGTCTTTGCGGAATCATTACCTAAAACGTTTTATGGGCAACTCAATCTGGCTGGAATCAGGCTATCTGTCACCAGCCAATACACTGAACTTCTAGCATATTTTTATTTTTCCGGGATCAACAGCATCTAACCCCGACCTTTGCATCGTTTTAACTGTTTCAGTGTGTATAAACACACGCCTTCCAAGATTAACGATTGGCAACCTTCGGCGCGCCGGCAATGACATCCCGACGATTATGAAAATATCCGGTCATAAAACGCTGAGCATGTTCCAGCGGTACAATCTGGTGGATGAATCAGATGTTGCCAAGGTGTCCTGGAAAACCTTAGTTCCGGAAAATGAAGAAAGTGAAAAAAACGCCCAATAATCCCGAACGGTGGACACCTATATGGACACCAAACGGATTTGTCGCTTTTCTGAAACCGCGTAAGTAATTGTAATTGAATGGTAGCCCCACCAGGACTCGAACCTGGATCTTAGGTTCCGGAAACCGGAGGTTCAACTGTGGGATTCCTTGATATCAGGGGGTTTGCAGAGGTGTGGGGTTTGGGAGTGTCAGTTAAATGTCTTTTGGAAAACAACGTATAGAGGAATTTTAAATGATCACAGCAGGTTAACTTGCCTTACAAAACTTCCTAAAATGACATTTGGGTTTATCTAAACGGGTCAACTTCACTTTTCAAAGTCACCCATTGAGGAAGCATAGCTTTATGTCCTTTTTTCCTAGACCCTCTTCATTCAGTTTCCAATTACCCAAACGCAGGCTACATCAACAGCACATATTCAGCTATTTCAGCATTGTTTTCATTAGGCATATTGTAGCTAATTGCAGCAAAAATTTCTTTTCAAACATCCATATTAACTACTTTGCTCGAAGTACTATTATAAAATAGCAGTGAATTATTCAAGAAATAAAGAACATTCTCTGAATGATTGCTACCAAAGCTGCTGTTAGAATAACAACTCCAATCAAGTAGTTCAGCTTTTTCAGTGACAAAGAGTAAACAACCCGAGCCCCGAGAACAGTTCCACTAACAGATACAGCTACTAAAATTAAAGCAGATAAAGCCATCTGCTGGTTGATGGCGTGCTCAGCCGGTATCTGCAAGTAAATACCGGAGGTGGCGAAAACGGTTGTTATGAACGTCAACAGCATGGAAGTTCCGGTAGCTTTTAAAACCTGGTAGCCACGGAAAAACATCAAGAAAACAGAGTAAAGCATACCCCCTCCGATTCCAGTCAACCCACTCCAAAAACTAACGAGGAATACTGCCGGAAAAAACAAAACTCTTCTAAACGGGCTATTTTTGCTATTCACCTCAATAGATTTGCGGAAGTGCGGTTTTGGATCATCCTCTTCAAGCTCCAGCCTGCCTTGCCTATAACCCTTGCGAATAAAAGATAGACCGATACAAAGAATGATAACCACCGTCGGGCTCTTAAACATCTCTTCATTCTGGGGAATGAAGGTCGTTCCGAGGTAAATACCCATGATAACAAAAACAGAGCCAAAAACTGAGAGCTTCAGACCTTGTCCGACATCCAGCTGTTGCTGCCGCGCTGAGATTACCGTCATTACAAGAGCATTCACGCAATCTATTAGGAGACTTAAAAACAGGGTGACATATATATTGAACCCGAGCAGGACAAAAAGGACTGGTACAAGCATTGTCCAGGCTGTAGCACCAATAGCAGCGGCACCAATACCGATTATCAGCGTCAGGGGTATCAGGATTGTCAGTGATAATATTGACATACTGCTGTTATAGAAGGGTGAAATGAACCGATTTCAATGGATCCGGGTTTTTGAAGAACATCCAGCAACTCCTGGAGATCGCGTCAAAGCAACGACGTAGCTTAGCATTTCGGGACAGATTACTATAACTATTTCGGAATTTCCAGGTCCAGTTGATTTTAAACAACAACTTTGAAGCTCAATTTTCACTATTCAATCGAGGATCCAATTCTGTCATGACAAGACTGTTAAGAAGAGCGATAGAAATGAAAACGATCCAGATAATCATATTAGTTACTTGATTGGGTTTGGTACCTCTGAGTTAGAAAAGCTTCTATTTCTAACCATAATTTTGAAGCCTTACTTAAACAGCATTCAGCAAATGCAACAGATCTAGATTCAGCCTCTCAGACCGCCATCCAGACGGATACATTCGCCATTCAGGTATGGATTCTGAATAATATGGCTGACCAGGGAGGTAAATTCGGATAGCTTTCCAGGCCGCTTTGGAAAGGCAATACTTTCAGCGGCAGCCTGCCGCATTTCCGGAGTCCAGTTTGCCGTCATTGCCGTGTCAAAAAGCCCGGGGCAGATGGTCATGATACGAATTCCATACTGGGCAAACTCCCTGGCCAGGGGTAGGGTCATGGCATAGACCCCCCCTTTAGATGATGAGTAGGCAGCATGCCCTACCTGCCCTTCGAGTGCGGCGACTGAAGAGACGTTGACAATCACGCCTCTCTCGCCCTCTTCGTTAGATGGGTTGTCCTTCATGAGTGATACGGCCGCACGGGTTACCATGTAGGTCCCTTTCAGATTGATCTGCTGATGTCGATCAAACCATTCCAGTGGGTCGATGTCAGACGGCTCCACCGTTGGCACACGTCCCCCGATCCCAGCGCAGTTCACAACGACATGAAAATACCCGAATGATTCCTTTACACCCTGAACAGCCGTTTCAATCTGATCCTTGTCGGTGACGTTAACCTGGAAAAATAATGCGCGATCGCCCAATTCTTGCGACAGTTTTTCACCGTCTTCTTCGTTCATATCCAGAATCGCAACTTTTGCTCCCATTTGCACCAACGTCTTCGCGGTTTCGGCTCCCAGACCTGAGGCGCCGCCGGTGACGATTGCAACCAAATTTTGAATATCCATTGACTTACCTCCAAAGTATTTAAAAAACCTGAAAACTTCTTAGTCGTTCAGTTCACACCTGGCCAGTTCTGGACAGGGTCCGTTCCTGGACAAACTGCTGTAGGTCTTTCAAAGGCAGATTTAACTCGTTTTCAGGTCGAGACACCAAAATAATTGCTTCATCATCACAAGCACTGACACAAACCCCACAACCGGTGCAGATCTCAGGATCGACTTCATAAAGCGAATCCCCTTCGGTGATGGCATTGAATTGACATCTTTCATCTGCACAAGTCCCGCAAGCCGAACATAGATCCGCATCAATCTGCGCCAGAAAGTTACTGCGAGTCACCATATGGGGTATCTTAAACTCATTGATACCCCTGATAAGACCACAACAGCAGCTACAGCAGTTGCAGAGAAAATGGTTATTTGCCTCAATGTTGTAACTCTGATGAACCAGACCGGCCTCCGCAGCGCGATCCAGCCGTGCCAGGGCTTCCTCTTTTGTTGCCCGCTTAGCCATCGGAGGAAAGTACTGTTCATCCACTTCGTCTGTGTACGAAATACCGATGCACCCTTCTTCCACTGAATGTCCCTGTTCGCAAGGCTCACCAATAGTTTCTTTCTGATGCCTGCAGACACAAGGCAGCAATCTGAAGGATTTACCGGCTTCGATGATTTTGCGGGCATCATCGTAGACAAATATTTTTTTATCAGTCGTAACCGTTTCACCGACGGGTATCACTCTCACTTCTGTCGGTTCACAGCTACCATACTCTTCGGCCCAAAACGGCAAGTACTCTTCAAACAGTTCAGAGTACTCTTTGTCAACAAGCCCATAAAGATAGTTCTTTTCGTACATACCGATTACAAAAGGCTGGACATGGAAGTGAAAGATTCCTTCAAGCTTCATCGCATTAATCAACCCCTTTCCCATCAGGCCATCGACAATATCCTGGGCCTCAGCCACCGACTTGCCAAAACGCTCGGCAATAACAGCAATGGGTTCCGGCATTTTATCAAGCAAGAGCCAGTGTTGGGCATCCACGGGATCCCTGAAAATCTTTTTGAGCAGCTTTATTTCCACTCCACTCTCTGTGGCAGGGAATCCGTTTGGCATTTGATCCAGCTTATCTGCTACCCGTTGGTAGACACTTTTCCTATTATCCATTTTCTTTTAAATATCGATATTGTTATCTATTTTAGGAGGGTTGTACGACTTAAAAGGGGAGCATCCCACAATCCACAACCAACGATTTTCCGGTTATCCCACCAGATTCATCTGAAGCGAGAAAAAGGGCGGTATTTGCGATCTCTTCAGGCTTTACCCAGCGTTTCATAGGGATCTGATTTAAAATCATGATTTCAGCCTGTTCGGGTGTTACACCATGAACCTTTCCGAACTCCTCAAGACTGGACGTTAGCAAGTCAGTTTGGGTCATACCCGGACAGATGGCGTTCACTGCAATATTAAATTCAGCCATCTCCTGTCCCAGGCTTTTCGTCATTCCCTACATCGCATGTTTCGAGATCACATAGGCGCTTTGTTTCGGCCTTGCCCATAAGCCTGCTACTGATGAGACATTGATAACTTTGCCGGATTTCCGCGAGCACATATGTTTCAGGACTGATTGTGCAATGTTGAAAGGGCCATACACATTGACCTTCATAACCTGGTCAAAATCGTCATATGCGATATCGTTAAATGGACCGACTTTGTATATTCCGGCATTGTTGACCAACACATCGATTTTGCCGAACACTCTGATCGCCTCTTCCACCATAGCCTGGGTGGATTCCCGGTCTGAGACATCGAGCCCGCAGACTTCAGTCTTCCGGCCATATTTTGATACTAATTGTTTCGTATCATCCAGGTTTTCAACCTTGGTTGCACTCAGAAACAAGTCAGATCCTTCCCGGGCAAATCGTTCTGCAATGGACTGCCCGATTCCTCGACTTGCTCCGGTGATAAGCGATACTTTACCTTCCAGTTTCATATTTTCCTTGGATAAATCGGTTTTAATGTGTCGTTCTGCTTTGTCAATTAATTGGCGCCAGCACATCCATGCTGTTCGGCAGCAACATGACAATCTCAGGGAATAGGGTCAGGAGGACAATCACAGCGATCTGAACCAATACAAAGGGAACGATACCCTTGTAGATCTCTACCATTGGGACATTTCCGGAGATTCCGTGTATAACAAAGACATTGATGCCCACAGGCGGGGTAATCTGACCCATCTCCATGATGATCACCATAATCACTCCGAACCAGATCGGATCGAATCCCAGTGCCATGACAGTGGGAAAGAGTATGGGCAGCGTCAGCATGATCATAGGGATAATATTCATGAGCATCCCGAGGAAGAGATAGAGCATCAGGATCAAGGTCAGCAGAACATATTTGGATACATCAATGGACTTCAGGTTTTCAGCCAATTGCATGGGCAGGTCTGTCAGGGTGACAAAGTATCCCAGAAGACCGACGCCGATCAGGATAGCGAAAATCATCCCGCTCATTTTTGTGGAAATCAGAAGTGCTCTGTAAAACCCTTCTTTGCTGAAGACTCCTGAAAACATGGCAATCACCAGAGCACCGACAGCTCCGACAGCCCCGGCTTCTGTCGGTGTAATCACACCCGAAAAGATCCCGCCGATGACACCCCCAAACAGAATCATCACCTGCCAGATATCTTTAATACTGGTTATCTTTTCAAGCAGGGTAGATTTCGGAGCCCTTGGACCGAGTTCGGGATCAAGAAGGGCTCTTGAATAGATCATCAAGGCAAAACAAACCATCAGGATAATACCCGGAATAATGCCGGCCATGAACAGTTTTCCTACAGCCTGTTCCGTTACGATTCCGTAGGCTATGAATCCAACGCTGGGCGGTATCAGAATCCCCAGTGTTCCACCGGCTGCGACGGAACCATTGGACAGGGATGCTTTATAGTTGAATTTGTTCATTTCCGGTACGGATACCGATCCCATGGTAGCGGCAGTTGCCATGCTGTCCCCGCATATTGCTGCGAAACCACCGCAACCGATAATCGTACCGATAGCGAGTCCACCAGGCAGTTGTCCGAACCACTTGGCCCCTACATTGTATAATCGGGTCCCAATGCCAGCCTCCAGAGAGAGAAACCCCATGAGAATAAAAAACGGAATCACGCAGTAATAGTAATGGGCGACGGCATCATACGTCACCATCTTGACGATATCAATTGAGAGCTGAAATTCAGTCAGATACCAGATGCCCATAACGCCGACCAACGCCATGGAAAATGCCACTGGAAAACCCAGGATCAGGAGCAGAATCATCAATGCGATAAACACCAGACTGACCGTTATACTGCCCATTTCCACTTCGGATTGTTTCAGCAGAAAAGGAAAAGCCAGGATGCTGGTTGATGCTATAAAGGCAAGTAAAACAGATGCAATCGGTCGTTCCTGAAAGATAAAATTATCCTTGACGGCACGTAACAGATTCGACAAGCATACCAGGGCGGTGGCGATACACCCGAATACCACAACAAAAACAAAGGGGTAATACGGGATCTGGGAGACATTCGCTACCTCATACTGCGTGAACGATTCCACAGCACGTAACCAGGCCTGCCATGCCATTATGACAAACAGCAGCAGGGCAAGTACTGAAAAAATGAGATTTAAAAACAGTTGCGTTCCCCTGGAGAATTTATTGGTCAGGATATCGACACTGACATGTGCCTCTTCGCGCAGGGTATATGCCAGACTGAAAAAACAGAGGACTACCAGGAGAAAGGTCTCAAGTTCGATCATGCCCATAAAGGAGATATCGAATAGAAATCGGGCAACCAGGTCAATGATAATGGCAGCAGCCATGACCAGTGAAAGTCCGGAACTGACATAAACAGATACCCGATTGACAGGGTCTATCAAACGATTCAGAGTTGTTTCCGCCGATCCGAATATTGAAGCTACTGCCCGGGAGGCTGACGACTGGCTCTGATTTGTTGCTTCTTTCATATTGAGAATCCTTTCCAATTCATACACCGGACAAACCAAATACCACTTGATATTCCGATGCAATCATCTGTTTTTCCAGAAAAAAATTGTGGTAGAAATCAGCAGACTATTTCTTCCAGTCTCCCCACCAGGCTTGCGGTTTTACTGGTGTCGACTTCATTTCATTGGCAATTTTCACCACCTGATTTAATACAGACTGTCCATCAATACCCTTTGATTTCATATCCTTCAGCCAACCATCATAAATCGGCTGCATGGTTTTTCGCCACCGGGCTTTTTCATCAGCTGGCAACATGTAAATATTGTCCCCTCTCGTTTTCAATTGTCGAAGGATATCTGCCCGTTTTTGATCGATGACGGAACCTAGAAATGCAGATGTTGACGGTATCATCTCTTGGAAAACAGCCTGGATATCAGGGGGAAGCTTTTTCCAGGTTTTCATGCTCATCGCAAAAGGGATCAATCCACCCGGTCCCATCATGACAGTGTGATTGTTGACCACATCAGTTAATTTATAAGCTGCCAGGGGGGCAATCGGGAATGCAACACCATCGATGGCTTTTCGTTGCAGGGACATGTAGAGATCTCCCAGTTTGATGTTTCGTGGGGTAGCACCTAGAAGCTTCGTCATTTGTACCAGTGTCCGTGAACCGGCCCAGATTTTCAACCCCTTCATTTCAGCCTGGGTTTTAGGAGGCGGCACCACCATCGCATAAATTGAAAAGTCGGTTGAGTGATATCCAAGCATCTTAATAGAGGCGTACTCCTTTTTAAAAGCCGGAATAGTCTCTACAGCTTTGTAGTAGGTACGGTCTACTTGAGCACCGGATTCAAACATAAAAGGCAGGGTAAAAACCCGGCTGACCGGGAACAGGTTCTCATTCCGCCATATGGCAACACTAGGGACGATATCAGCCAGTCCACTCTCCAGCGCTTTTACTGTCTGCCCGGGTTTAACCAGACTGCCAGCAAAATACCACTTAAACTTGACTTTTCCGTTTGTTCGCCTTTCAATCTCCTTGCAATAAGGCAGATACACCTTTTGAACGATATCCAACCTTTCTGGTTCGTATGTCCCCACCCTCAGGGTATAAGTTTTCGCCTGTGCCTGGTTAGCGACAAGAACAAATGCAAGCATCAGACTCAGGCATGCCGATAGAACAGCTTTGGTCAATAATTTCATATCTCCTCTCCATTTACGAAAATTAAAAAAAAATGTGACTATGCTAGTTGAAGGGACCGTGCTAAGTCCCCTCATTAGGGAGCATGCCAGACAGTCACATGAAAAAAAGGTTGAAAACGAAATACTACACAACGAAACTTAGCTATTACTTAAACGACTGGGATCCTCCAACGCTTGATAGACGACTGCGCCTTCAGCCTGTTCTGGAACAGGCCAGCCCATGACATAGCAGACCGTCGGAACGAGATCCATCAACCAGACTGTACGATCCAGCTGAACTCCCTGCTTGACACCCGGTCCTGACATGTTGAACAGCACTGAACACTTGCCGATGGTGTATTCCGCAGTCGGAAGAGTCGGACCGTGCTGTCCGTCACCGAACCATGGATAGACAGCATAGACAACATCCCCGACGTTTTCACCGTGCAACCCAATCATTCTGGCGTCTCTGCGGGTCAGTGCCAGAGCAATGGGTCTCTTACCCGTGGCAGGATCGACATAGGTGTACAGGGTATCAATGATCTCTTGCTGAACCTTTTCGTAGTCCTCGGGTTCCACAATTCCTTCGGGTTCACGCCCTTTCAGGTTGATGTAAATATAGCTGGTATTTTGAGGCATTGCTTTGGATTTGCTCATATCTGGATCCATACCAAACCAGCCCCACATAGTGGCGAAGCGTGCAAAGTGTTCCCCCAGTGCCTCTCCTTCCTCTTCTTTCAGGACGGTCAGCCCGGCTTCAATCATTGGATCGTAAGGATTGAACGGAGGACCATCCTGTACAGCACCGTGGTCGGAAACGGTGACGATCAGTGTGTCGTCATCGATGGCATCCAGAATTCTTCCCAGCATCCGGTCCTGGTTCTTGTGTATCTCCCGATGTATATGCCAGGTCAGGTCGTGTGCTTCCTTGCTTTCAGCAAGATCAGGGTCCAGATTATTAATACCCATGATGTGATAGGTGAAATCGATGGAGTGTGAATGCATGTAAAAAAGGTCCCAGTCACCACCCTTCAATTCCTGGACGGCGACTTCTGCCATGTAGTTGTCATGCATGTTGCTGATTTCAAGGTAGGTTTCCCAATCGATCCAACCCAGGTTCTTGGCTAGAATTCCCGCAGCTGTCGCAATAGTGGCATCATCCGGGAGATTCTCTTCCAGTTTTTCCAATACGCCCTCTTTGGAACAGAATCCGTTGTAATAAGCATCAGTCAGCGGGGTAACCCCCATTACTAACATTCGAAGCGTTGAGGCGTCTTCTGACAGGTCAAGCAGTTTTGTGCGAAACCGGACGGGGACTTCTGTGCCGTCTTCCAGCTTCATGGTGGTTTTTATCTTCGGGCTCCACTCTTTCAAAGATAGGGTACAGAATGCCTGGCTGAGATCCTTTGTTGGACAGAGTGATACCTTGTCATAACCCTTCCCGGCTGAATTCTGCACCAGAACATACCAGGTAAATGGAGCTGTCTTGAGTTCGGAAAGGATCGGCTCAACATTCACCTCCATTTCCAACGGATTGTCACCTGGCAGGTCCCCGGACCATCCTGAGGCAGCAACCAGTTTCCCCTGTTTGGATGCAGCTTCATCTTCAGTGGTGATCAGAATGTCGGTCCCCATCCGGTCGACATAGTCGAAGTTCCATTTTCCGTCACGTGAATCTCCAATCCATAGCCCTTTACCACCGATAATGGTACCGTTTTCCATCTTTGACGGCCAGGAGCCCGGATAATTGAGTACAATTGATTTCTTGCCTGCCTTGTCCACCGCGTCCCAGATAAATTCTGCCTGGACGCGTTCCGCACTGAAGGCCTCCTGGGTATTCATAGAGGTGTGGGCAGAGCCTTCCTTGGGGACCCAGAAATCACCAATTTGGTGAGTTCCTATGGTTGCTCCGGTTGCGATGGTCGCCCAGTTGGGGGGAGTGATGGTCGGAAATGGAGACAGGGCGTTTTTTGCGATGACCCCGCTTTCAAACAGACGCTTGAAATTGGGGAGTACACCCTCATCAATATGTTTCTGAATCATATGTGTCTGGGCACTGTCAAACCCAATCACCGCCGCTCTTTTCGGTTTACTCATTGTCTGACTCCTTTTTTTGTTAGTGCGCAAAAAATGAATTGCTAAAAATACACTTCTCAGCCACCATCCAGCGGCTGCATGATTCTGATTTCTTCTTCATTCTTCAGAACATCAGATTTCTTTAGGACCTGACTGTTCTGGATAACCACAGGTTCGTTGTTATCGGAAATATTGAGCTGCCTCAGTAGTCCGGCAACCGTCTCTCCCAACTTTACTTCACACTGGATTCCGTTTTCGGAATCCGTTTGAGCCACCTTTTCTTTCAGATTTCCAAACAGTTTCACTGTTACAATCATGTCTTGCCTGGACTAAAAATTGTGTGTTTGATCCAGTTGCTCATCTGTGATACCGAACACCTTGTTGTGCGGTGCCAGGGGTTCTTCGTAGAAGAACTTCGGTAGACGGTCATCTTCTACAGTAAAACCAGCCCGACGATTAAACTCTTTTTCCACCAGGATCGTATTAACACCTGTCAGGGAAATGGTCTCCATACCCAGATTCGTACCCAGACGGGCGTTGATCATGGCGAACAAAGCCATCATTGAGTCCGGCACCATCAAACCAACACCAGCCATTATGCAGAGACCCATGGAATCCAGAAATGCCATCATGACCTGAGCCGCTCTGGAGGCTTCCATCTGCCCTTTCGTTTCGTGGGACACCAGTGTACCATCGAGGTATTTACCTGTGGTATTGCCCGACGTATGATCGGCGCCCATGGGAGATGTGGAGTAAGTGACGCCTGTACCCTGCATACCCCTGGGGTCGTATCCGGCAATACTCTGGTTCTTGACCACCGGCACCCGATGATGGCTGAAGTGTTTACCAACCTCTGCCGGACCATTACCCAGAATTCTCCCAAATTCCGTATCGTTGCCAATCTCTTCCATCATATCCAACAACGCCTGTCCATCACCAAACTTCTTATGTCCTGCGTCCATGGCAACTGACATGGCAACCCCGGTGTTCATGGTATCCACACCGATATCATCACAGAGACGGTCGAGCTGGGCGATGATATCCGGATCCAGTAAACCTGTCATGCCCCCCATAGACCACACGGTTTCATATTCCAACGAACTCGTAACGTATTGACCGCTCTTGTCCACATAAACATTAGAACAATGGATCACACATCCGGAACAACCCCGGTGAACAGGTTGTCCACCCCTCTCCTTCATGATCTCTGCCAGTTTTTCACCACTGATCTTCTCCCAGTTTTCCATCACGCCCTTCGTCGCATTGAAGCAGGGAAAAGCACCCAGGGAATTGATCATGGCAAGCAGCGCCGGTGTTCCCTGGGCTTTTAACAGCTGTGCTGTTGGATTTTGCAGGATAGCTTTCGTGAACACCTTCACCCCATCCTTAAATGCTGCCGGGTTGTGTATCCCTGCCAACGGTTTCCTGGATCGCTGAACCACAACCGCCTTCAATCCCTTGGAACCCATGACAGCACCCAATCCACCCCGACCGGAGCACCGACAGGGTCGATTATCCACATCCGTGGACTGGATGGAGGCCGATTTATACAGATTTTCACCGGCGGGGCCGATACACATGATCGAGTTATCCTCTCCATAGGTTTCAAATAACTTTTCGGCCAGGGCATAAGTCCGCATTCCCTTGTACTCATCAGCCGGCACCAGGGAAACCTTATCGTATGATTCAACTCTCAGAATGAATAGTTCACCTGCTTCCGGTTTGCCCTCTACAATTAGCCCTGCAATTTCACGACGTCCCATTGTCATGCCAATAGTACCACCCGCATTGCTCTCCTTGATCCCTCCTGTCAAGGGACTCTTAGAGCCAACGGATAGCCGACTGGTGTTCACCAGCGGTGTACCACTCAATAGCCCGGGGGCAAATATTAGTTTGTTTTCAGGTCCCAATGGATCACAAGTCGGCGGGACCTCTGCGTTTACAAAGGTCGACGTCAAACGGCGGCCACCCAACCGCTCATACTCCCGGGGCTTGTCTTCAATCGATACTGTTTTTGCACCCATATCCACTCTGATAAACTTCATCCCAATCTCCTTTATTTTTCTTCCAGGTTGTATGTGATTGATTCCCTATTTTTTTACATGGTTTTCGTACAGGGTGTAGACCGATGTGCAATCATTATCTCCCCTGCCATGATTGGCAGTCATCTGTAACATATCCTTAGCCACTGCAGCCATTGGGGTTGAGGCACCACAAAGTCCGGCTGTTTGCAGCCCTAACCGCATGTCTTTCAACATCAGACTGGTTTTAAACAGTGGATCGAAATTTTTAGCTGCAATTTTAAAAACCCCGAATTCCATATTCCGGGCCAGGTTGCCCTTGAACAAATCGATAAATACCTCCAGGTCAACACCGGTGGCTTTCACCAGCGAAATCGCTTCAGCGACCATACATAGAAAAGTGCCCTGCATGAGGTTGTTCACCAGCTTTAGCATCTTACCGGAACCAATGGGGCCGGCATGCACAACTCTAGCTCCTACTGTCTCGAGAATTCCCCGACAGGCCTCAACATCGTCTGCCTCACCGCCGACATCCATCACCAGTGTTCCCTGCTCGGCATTGGGACGGATGCCCATCACCGGCGCATCGATCATTTTTATCCCTTTTTTAACCACCTCATCATGAATCCGAATGGTGGATACTGAATCTGTTGTGCTGCAATCAATCAGCATCAATCCCTCGTGAGCGCCTTCAATCAATCCATCCTTTCCCAAGTATACCTTGTCGTTGTGAGGAATTTCCGGCAACATTGTCACGACGAATTCACATATCTCTGCTGCTTCCCTCGGTGTTTTAACCTCAGTTGCTCCCAGTGCAACCATCTCCTTGACAGCTTCCTGACTAATGTCAAAAACAACCATTTCATAGCCAGCGTTCAACAGGTTTGTTGCCATGGGCATACCCATAATACCCAGCCCGATAAATCCTACCTTGGTTCCCATTTTTATCTCCTTTTATTTATCTGAAAAGATACCCACCAGAGAGAGACGAAGCACATGAAGGAATATATGCTCTTATCTGATTTGTCTGCTTATTGTCTGCTAAAAATTATTCCGTTCTTCTTTAATTCATCTATTTCCGCATCGCTGAATCCAACCTCTTTTAAAATATCCTCATTGTGCTCCCCCAAAAGAGGTGGCGCAGCACAGGGAGAATCAGCCACCCCCGACATCTGCCAAGGTTTGTCCAGCAGCTTGATTTTACCAGCCGTGGGATGATCAACAGTTTTAATAATGCCAGTGGCCTTGACGCCCGGATCTTCAAGTCCCTGCTCAATCGTATTAACAGGAGCTGCAGCTACTTGGTGCTTCTCGAATATTGGCATCCACTCTGCCGTTGTCTTGGTTGTCGTAATAGACTCAACCAACGCTACAGTATCATCATAGTTGTCGATACGATATGATATGTCAGAGAGTTTTGGATCCTCAATCCACTCTGGTTTCTCGAGAGCCTGACAGAAGCGATCCCAGTGGGCTGCACCTACCATGGCAAAGGCCGAATCCTTGCTGCGAAAAACTTGGGAAGGCATTCCCTGAGGATTTCGGCTTCCCATTTCAGTCGGGACCTTGCCTGTCATGAAATAGATACCGGCCAGATTCGTCGTTAAGGCAATTGTTGATTCCAAAAGCGATGTGTCCACCCTCTGCCCCTCACCGGTGTCCAGTTTCTGGTACAAAGCGGCCAGAGTCGCATAAGCCAGAAACATACCGGTGCAGAGATCGACAATCTGGATCTGGATTTTTTGTGGTTCGCCCCCTTTGGGCGTTGTTACGTCGACCAGGCCAGTCAATGCCTGAATGATCAGCTCAAAACCAGGTTTGTCCTTATAGGGCCCTGTTCTACCGAACGCTGTTAAGGAGGAATATATTAAT
>Ga0233431_1003991_pt1 | contig 16638 bp, 15 predicted proteins | sample SI_118_April2016_FD_179867 | JGI IMG/M metagenome (GOLD analysis project Ga0233431, IMG submission 179867) | Seawater microbial communities from Saanich Inlet, British Columbia, Canada - SI_118_April2016_200_MG | ecosystem: Environmental > Aquatic > Marine > Inlet | place: Canada: British... | reverse complement strand
CGGAGGATTGATCAGGAATGGCAAAAGAAATTCGAAACCAGTATTACCTGTAATGGTAATGGTGCCTGTTTTAATTATCAGGTAGACGATGTTATGTGCCCTTCATCAAAATCAACGCGGGACCGGGTTCACTCTCCTAAGGGTCGTGCTGGTTTGTTAAGGGAATGGATCAGACGGCTGAGTATCAGTGAATACAGTCCTGATCATTCAATGAAAACTTACTTATCTGCCTTGTGTAAACCCATTAATACCTTGTTCAAAAAAATTGGAATATATGATTATAGCCATGAAGTCTATAAAGCTATGAAAGGGTGCTTGTCCTGTAAAGCTTGTGCCGTTCAATGTCCGGTAAAGGTTGATATCTCTGAGATAAAATCCCGGTTTATGGAACTATATCATACCCGGTATCTAAGACCCCTGAGAGATCATCTGGTGGGGAATATTGAAACAATGGCGAAATATCAATCCTGTTTTCCACATTTTTTCAATTTTTTCCTGAGAAGAAAGCTAACACATATACTTGTAAAATATTCTGTTGGCATGGTTGATCTTCCTGAATTAGGTGAGTTAAACGACACCCAAAAAACTGATATTAAATCATTAACCTTTTCAAACCCTATAGAATCAATTGATTCATCTGTACTTAAGAAATCTGTTGTCATTTTGCAGGATGCTTTCACCTCTTTTTATGATGTATCGGTTCTGGTAACCTGTATAGATCTTTTGCGCTTATTAGGGTTTAATGTGATTGTTCATCCCTTTTTTCTGAACGGGAAACCTTTTCATATCCAGGGATTTTTAAAACGGTTCGAAAAAACGGTAAAACGCAATCATATTCATTTAAATCAATTGGCGGCTTCGGGTATTCCGATGATAGGGATTGATCCGGCCATTACCTTAACTTATCGGGACGAGTATCTGCAAACTCTGGGAATAAAGAAGAGTGATTATCGAATTAACCTAATACAGGATTGGTTATGTGATCACTTAGAAGATATTCAAAAAACAACTCCAGATTTAATAAGCAAAAAAGCTGATGCCGAAAAAGTATTTTTATTTGGGCATTGTACGGAAAAAACGGCTGTTTTTAATTCACAATCTAATTGGGAGAAAATTTTTAATCAATTTAATATTCCGATTGAAATTGTACAGGTGGGCTGTTGTGGTATGGGGGGCACCTATGGTCATGAAAAAGAAAATGTCAGTGAAAGTCGTAAAATTTATGAATTGAGTTGGGGAAGAAAAATATCTGAATTACAAACAAAGCCAGCCAGTATTATGACAACAGGCTATTCCTGTAGATGTCAGGTTAAACGGTTTGGGAATTTCAGACCGTCTCATCCGGTTGAAGTGCTATTCCAAAAATTAAAAGAGTAGTCCGGATAAGAAGCGCATGAACTATCGAAGTTTTTACTGGTTCATATGTTTAGTCAATGCCGATTCTAATGGATTGTGGCTGAACGTTTTCTTTCCGTTTTGGAAAATTATTTCGGGGTTTTGCTATTCGGACTTTTAGTATTCTTTTTTGATATTCGCTTTCGTTGAGTTCTTCAACTGCTTTTAAAGCATCATCCTTTCCCATCATTACGAAAGCATAACCTTTAGAACGACCGGACTGTTTATAACGGATCACATTTGCTTCCTCAACATTTCCGAAAGGATCGAAAATTTGCTTCAGCTCATCATCCGTAGTTTTAAAAGGCAAATTGCCGACATAAATTCTTTCGCTCACAATCAATCCTTCATTTATAATTTGCCTAAAAGTTTGTTTCACTTTATTTAAAAGTAAAACAACTGTGAAAAAGAAAACATATTGTCATGTTCTGAGCTGTTATGTATTTTAACTCAGACACAATACGGCGTGATGCTATATTTTTATAATTAAATATCAAAAAAAAACAAAAAAGACCATTTTTTTATTAATATTTTTAAAAATAAATCTCAATTATCACAATCGTATGCCTAAGTATTCTTGGTATAATTAAATTAATAAGTGTGGTTCAATACAGATCGAACGAAGTTTGAATGATCGATGATGCTTTTCAATACCAGAAGGAAAAGATGAAAAAGATAGAAGAATTATTTTGTAGTTTTGCTGAGAAAATGAAACCTTATTCACCTATAGAGCCTCCCGACCAGGTGGCGAAACGATTAAATTTGAATGAAGTTGATATTATAAAACTGGACGCCAATGAAAATCCCTATGGAACACCTCAGATTGTTTTAGATGCATTGGCCAAAGGAAAATATTACCATATCTATCCGGACCCGGCCCAGATCCAATTAAGGGAATCTATCGCAAAGTATGTCGGCTTGGAATCAGAAAATATTGTGTTGGGAACGGGCGCAGATGAGCTGATCGATTTGTTGTGTCGTCTGTTTATTAACCCGGATGACTGTGTATTGGGATTTGTACCGACCTTTACTTATTATGAACACGTCATTACATTGAATCGGGGACGCTATATCAAACTAAACAGAAATGAAGATTTTTCCATCGATTCGGATCAGGCCCAAAAACAAAATCTGGACCAGGTAAAAATGGTGATGCTGTGTTCCCCGAATAATCCATCTGGAAATATGTTAGATGAGTCTATATTAGACCATTTCCTTAAACAAAATGTTGTTGTGATAGTTGACGAAGCCTATTTTGAATTTTCAGGTGTTTCTTATGTTAATCAGTTAAAACAAAATGATAATTTAGTTGTTTTAAGAACTTTTTCAAAATGTTTTGCTTTGGCAGGATTAAGAGTTGGTTATGCTGTGACCTCATCAAAAATTTCCAAAATGCTCCTAAAGATTAAACCCCCTTTTAGTGTCAATGTAGCCGCTGAAATTGCTTTAAAAACCTGTATCAAACATTTTAGCTATTTTGAAAAACAGGTGAATCAGATCATAGAAACCCGGGATCAGACCATTGCTTCTTTACAGAAATTTAAGGAGCTTACTGTTTATCCCTCAAAATCTAATTTTATATTGTGTAAAGTGGACGGGATTCCTGCCCAAAAAATTAAATTGGATCTTGAATTAAAAGGGATCTTAATTCGATATTTTGATGTGGATTTACTTCGGAACTATATTAGGATATCAGTAGGGACTCCTGACCAAATGGAATCTTTAATTCAGGAATTATCAGGTATTTTATCCTGATTTAATTTATCGCGACCGATATTGTAGTTGTCATTTCGATGAGTTCTTTGCTGCAGGTTTCGCAAATTCAGTGAGGAGAAATCTTATCAATTGAGATAAAAAAGGATCTCTCCTTATTTTTCGTCGAGATGACAATTTATAACACTTTGATTTTAAAGGTAAAAAATTCAAGTTTATTAACAGAACTAAATCAACGACTATTGCTATAATAGCTGGCGCCTGTTGATGATTTGCTTCAAGGTTGGACCGTTTTATTGATATATTGGTCGATCCATTGATTTTGGTATATTTTTATAATATTCTGATTATAAATATCAGCATATTCGATAGAAGCCTTGATACCCCCCTGATACCATCCGATTTCAAAAAAAAGTAGTAAGGCTGTAATTCCCCACTTTTTTTGATGATAGTAGTTGATACAACCGGCAATAAACAGGGCATTTAGTAAAAAAGAAGTGCCTGCTTTTCCATAGTTTTCACTGAGTAGAAAACCGGAACCAGGTAAGATGGTTGAATACCATCCTGCTTTTTGTGGATCAATTAATCCTTCAATGTTTTCTTCCTGCGGGAAATTCTTGACACTGTCACCCTGAAAAGAGTTTGACCAAACCTGAAATGCATCCTTGGCTTTGTTCTGCTTTAAGTAGCTGAGGGTGAGAATCTTTAGTATCTCCTGAATAGTTATTGGAGAATAGTTATCTGGTGTTTGTAAGATTGAAAAAGCCTGATTCTCCAATTCAATATAATGTTTGAGGTATAACAGGTTCCTCAAGTTATAAATTTTAATATCAGATAAGCGTGTTTGCCTAGGATATTGAAATTCAAGTTTTAAAATTTCTGAATTGGAACGATAATAATCTTTATCCCGATACAGTTTTAAGGAATAGTCATACTGCCGTTGAAAATCGTTCGCCCGGATTGTCGGACATACTAATAAAGAAAAACTAATAAATAGGGCAATCGGGAGATTTATTTTCATAGAACATCAGAAAGAATCAAAAAAAGAAAATTTCAAGAATCGCTGATATATTATTCATAGATCGACAAAATAACAAGTGTAAGATGTCAATCCAGTTAAAATACTAAGGAATCATGGAAATCGAATATTTTGAATTTGAGCAGACTTCTGATCAGGAAATCGTTCGGGGTGTTCATGTCCCAGTACCGTTAATCAACCGGAGTTTTAGGGGTGATTTTACATCTGGGAGAGAGATTCTGGCAGGTTACACGGCATTGATTGGAAGTGATTGAATATAAAATGGTGTGAAAAAGCCGATGCGGTAAAATCGGCTTAGTAGCATTTTAATAGATTAGCGGTTAAATCGATCTGAAAATATCCCTGCATAATCGTTAACCGAAAAAGGCTCCAGTCGAATACCCACACTGCCTTTTCGAACCCATAATCTGATTATTTGGATAGCAGTACCATCTTTTTGGGTCAATGTATTGACATCTTCCGCAAACACGATATCGCTGGAATTGAATTCAAGCATCTGTCCATGGCTTGAAATTGAGTCCAGTCTGAGAAAAACTTTACCCGGTGAAGAACTCACTTGCTTTGCCTGCCCAATATAAGGAACCGCTTCTTTTTGCAAGCGATCAGGGTCTGTATACTGTTCCAATTCTCGTTTTTCTGAGATTACTTTTACAATATCAAAAGACAATTTTGACTCCTGGAAGATAATTAAAAAAAGTTCGATCGATCCCTTTGCAAATATACTAACCTAAGCCAGGCTTTGAGTTGCAAAGTTAGAATGTAGTAGTTTATTTCATTTTTAGAGACAAAAGCATCAGCGCCATCCATAAAAGCTTTTTTTCGTTGTTCCGGTGCTGCCGATAAAAAAACAAAAAAACCATAGGGGTCTGACGCTTCTCTTTCATTTTTAAAGTAATCCAATACTTCAAAACCATTTTTTTTAGGCATATCAATATCGCACATGATAATATTCGGTTGTGCCACGTTGATCATTTGGATCGCCTCATCACCATCATGTGCCTCGATGATCTCGCAGTTTAGATCCTTTCTTTGCTGCGCTTTAGCAAAATATTTCTTCATTAGATTAAGCGTAGGTTGATTATCATCTACGATTAGTATTTTAGGCACCTTTTGAACTGGTTTTTCTTTTTTTTCTTCCGCTTGTGACATAAGTATTTTTTTAATAAAAGTTTTCTCTTTCTCTTTCTAACTCTGCTAATTTTAACCACGAGCGTATTTGCAGTGTGAAATTAAAATAATTCAGATCACCTTTACTAATAAAGCCATCCACTCGCTCTTTAAAAGCTTTACTCCTTTCTTCGGGAGAGGCTGTAATAAAGGTAAAAAAACAATATGGTGTTGCGGGGTTACGGATATTTCTGAAATAATCCAATACTTCAAAACCATCTTTTTTGGGTAATCCAATATCGCATAATATGATATCTGGTTGCTCCGATTCCAGCATAATCATTGCCTCTTCGCCATCTTCTGACTCGACAACAATACAATTAAGGTCTCTACGCTCCTGAGCTTTTTTAAAAAAAAGCTGCATTAATTCTCGTGTCTGCTTATTGTCCTCAACAACCAGTATTTTTTGAACTCGCTGGTTGGCATTATCGTTAGTTTCCATATTAAATGTTGTAATAAAATGTGAATCGCTTTAGATTTATACTAAATATCAAGTAGTAGCGCTATCATTCGACTATTCAAAAACCAATTCTGGAAACGAAAATATTTATAATTTATGATTTAGAGTACTAATGATGTGACTCACAATCAATCGAAAAATAAAAAAACTAAAGATGGGTTAATATCATTTTATGTTAGTCTGCTCCTTACAATCTTATTTTTCAAGAAAAAATTATAGTCCAATATATAATAAACATATGAAAAAACAAAACAAAATTAAAAAACAAGAGATCAAAGACCATGAAAAATCTCAAAAAAATAATCAGATGGAATGTTTTCAATCAATTGCAGAATTGTTGCCTCCCAACTGTATCCATAACATTATTGATCATTCCTTTGATGGTATAGCTGTTTTTCATTATACCGGTAAGATTGTATATGCTAATCAGACAATTTTAGATAATACGGGTTACAGCATCAGAGATGTTGTCAATAGTCGAGTCACTTCATTTTTTTATGCCAGCGATCTCAAAAAAAATCTGACTTTGTGGGAGAAAAATAAAACAGTTCCGGTTGCTCAATATGAAATAAAAGTGAAATGTAAAAATGGTAGTTTTAGACTATTTTTATGCCATCAGAATTTAATTCAGACACCAGAAAGAAATCTATATTGTATTGTTTTTAAAGATATAACCAAGCAGCAAGAGTTAATCGAGGAGAAAGAATTTTCACAAAATATCATTGAAAGTTCTTTAAATATAATTGTCAGTACCGATAAAAACCGTAGAATTATCTGGTTTAATAAGGCTGCACAAGCTTCCCTTGGTTATTCAAAGTCAGAGATTATGGGGAAATTGGTTTATGAAATATGCGCAGATAAAACTGAAGTTGATCGGATTATTAAACAAATAGCTGCCCATGAAAAATTTATCGGGGAAATACTGCTGATTCGGAAAAATGGGGAAGTCTTTCCAAGTCTTTTATCTGCCTCTGTTATTAAAGATCAAAACGGTAATATTAACGAGTACATTGGGAGTTTCAGAGATATTACGAATGAAAAAAACGTTGAAAAAAAACTGACTGAATATCGGATTAATTTAGAAGAAGAAATAGAAAAAAGGACGATTCAATTGAAACAAGCTACAAGGCAAGCAGAAATTGCCAATCATTCAAAATCAGAATTTATTGCCAATATGAGTCATGAATTACGTACGCCGATGCAGAGTATACTAGGGTTTGCGAAGCTAGGCATCATAAAATCTCAAAGGAGAAATACAAAAAAATTAAATGAGTTTTTTAACGATATACACACCAGTGGTCAACGCTTACAACTTCTACTGAATGATCTTTTAGACTTATCAAAATTTGAAGCTGGAAAAATCATTTATCAGTATAAACAGGAAAAGCTATCGGTACTGATCACTAAAGCAATTAATGGTTTAAGTGACCTGATTAAAGAAAGAGCCGTTCAAATATTATATCAGGAACCGGAATTTAACGATACAGCTGTTATCGATACTCATAAAACACTCCGGGTGATTCATTATCTTATTGCAAATGCAATCAATAATTCAGATCAGAAAGATCAGGTAGCTATTATATTAACCAGGGATAATGATTGGTTTATAATTACTTTTAAGGATAAGGGGAAGGATCCCTCTAAAGAGGACCTGTTGAATTTCTTTGATACTTTTTCAGGTAAAAATGCCAATGCGTCTAATTCTGATAGTTCCGGATTCGGATTAGCTATCTCGCAAAAAATAGCTAGTGATCATAATGGTAAAATTTGGGCGGAACAAAATCCAGAGGGTGGAACGATTGTCCAATTTCAAATTCCACACCATCGTTAACCTTTAATCTTCAATTAATGGGGAATGAATATCCTTAGCGCGTGGTAAGAAATAGCAAAGGATTAAACCTAATATTACCAATAAAGTCATCCAGGAAATTGCATCAGGTACCTTGCCACCACTTTTCGGGTCGGCCAGCCAACTAAATATAGAAATTGATAAACCGGCTAAGCACCAAACACATCCCATTAGTAAACCACATATTGTCCCCGCCTGATTAGGGAACATCTTGCTGCCATAGGCAACCCCTACGACACTGCAAGTACTGGTTGAAGCCCCCAATAACAACAAATTAGGAATGATAAAAACCGGATTTCCGGAGTTCATCATAACCAGGGTTATTAATAACCCACCGGAGGCAAAAAGCCCTGCCAACATAACCTGTCTGGGGCCAAATTTATCAGCTAAAATACCTGCAGGTGCCAAACCGGAGCAACCACCCATAACATAAACTAAATGACCACCACCCATGATCATCCAGGTCGTTGAAGCCATACTGGTTAATAAATCCGGTAGCAGAAAAATAAGACTGGCATGGATCGATGCTGACATTACCATAGTGAAGAATAGTAAAAATAGTGGCTTTCTGAGTGGCTTTGTTTCATTCCAGATTTGATTTAAGGAATTGGTTTTTTTTTCAGGTATAGGAGCAAATTTCGCCAGCAAAAAAGCGGTGATGACTGGGAAAAGATACATGATGGCAGTATGCCCATCTGTATATTCATATATTTGTGTAAACAGAAGTTGAGAAAAGGCATATCCAACAAACCCCCCTGATAAAAATAAGGCGACAATGATACCATTGTTTTTGGTAGATACAGTACCAGAGGTTCCTGTAGCCACTGGGTGAAAGGATGAGGAACCAATATAGGTAGCTAACACTACAATACCCATTAACCAATAATTGCTGGTATCGATATAAGATATCATCGAAACTGAACCTGCCATTAAAACACCGAAGCAGATTAAAAAACGGCTCCAACCTTTGTCCCCCAGAATTCCAAAAAATATCTGTAAACTGTTTCCAATTAGACTCCCAATTGAAACGATCAGGCCAGCTTTTACCAGATCCAGGTTTGCCATGGTTTTATAAATCGGCCAGATACCGGTAAAAGAATCTACCATGAAATGACCAAACCAAAGGGGTAATACTACTGTGAGAATTCGAACGGTACTAATATTTTTTTGAGGTAGAGGGATAGCTTTATCCATGGTTTTAATAAAAAAATTAATGTTTGCTGCTGTGAGAACCTCCGGAGGTTCCCATATAAATGGCTGCTAAAGTGATGAATATTCCTGAGGCAATCACCCAGTTTAGCAATCGATCAAAAAATAGAACATCCCATACAAAAGTTAATGCCGGTTGCATTAATAGAATAAACCCGGCTAAAGAAGCCTTGATACGAGGCATAGACCAGGCGATAATTACCCAACCAATAACCTGGCTAAAAAAACCATAACACATCAAATACACAAAATTGCGGAAGTTGGGGATTGACAAAGATTCTTGTCTAAAAACCGCGATGATAAACAAAATAAGGGCCGAAATCGCAGTCATAATAAATAAATTGGTTACCGATGACAAAGGACTGTTCATCGTTTGAACAACTCTTAAAAATAGTAGATATGTGGCATAACATACAGCAACTACAAATCCAAGGTATATACCAAGTTGATAATATTCTGAAGCCTGGTCCCAGTTGGTACCAATCATTAAAAATAGTCCGAAAAAGGCTAAAAAAATTGAAAATATGAATCTAATTTTTAGTTTTTCTTTAAATATAAAAAAGCCAAATAAAGCCATCATAAAAACCTGGAAATTTCCCAATATCGTTGCTAAACCCGGACCAATATAGAGTATACTCATATGCCACATAACCATATTTAGTGCGATGGCTAAACCGCCAATAAATGTAAATGTAAAATAAAGACCACTATGCCAATATCGTTTTTTCTGGATGACAACAATAAATAATAACATTATTGCCCCAAAAAACATGCGGTAAAAGGCTGATACTGAAGGCGTGACATCAACCAGTTTCACATATACAGCTGAAAAGCTAATGGTGATAGCACCGAGCATCATGCTTAAAATCGGTATAATTTCATTGAGATTACCATTACTCTGCCGAAGTTTCCATTTTCTTAAATAATTAATCATATCACAGGTTGCCATGAAATCGGGGGTTCTTTTAAGGTTTCAGAAATGATTTGGAACAACTGCTGATGTGAATAACCTGTTCCGGGATTAAATTCACCAGGGGTGTCGGTCTGTTGGCCATTAAACTGGATTGTGCTTCATCCTCAATGACCAGCAGTTGGTGTTTTTTAATCACTTCTACCAATTCCTGACGTCGGGATTCGGAACTAATAATAACACTGGGGTTTTGCAAGGTTGGTATGGCATATAATACCTTTGCCTGAAAACGCTGACAATACTCATCCAATTTATCGGGAATAATACCATCACTGTCCATTGGTAGACCTTGTTGTTTTAAAAAGCGCTGTTTGGCCACAATATTAAAACCAGGATAGGTAATTGACTCAGATAAAATAATATCTCCTGGCTTGGTAGTTGCCTGAACAGCTAAATTAATGGCATGTTGCCCACCTGCGCAAATAACAATACGCTCTGCATCAGCTGCTACACCATCTGATCTTAACCAGTTTTCAGCGGCCTGACAGGGACAATAACTTATAATTGTGGCTAAGTGTATATTTATTTTTATTGAATAATAAATACAATTATATAAAAACTTATTATCTATTTGAAAAGATTGCTAACTTGAAGATTTTATTTCCAGCCTCATAATTATTTTTAACCTAATATTGAAAATCATCCGCTTTCAACGCTTATGCTCCTTTGGGGACGGATTTTTATTTTACCTATATAAAGTCTTTTATTAAGGGTAAACTCATTATCAGCTAGATTGTCAGTTTTGCGTCTATTTATTGATTTATTAATTCAATATGGTGCTGAAATTAAGGAAGTTTGAAAAAGATATCTGAAAAGAAGCGCTTTTAATGTTTTTTAAAAATATTGATGGCCCTGGGGTTTACACTGAGACAAATGCGTTCATTTCTGGCAAAGGATTGTTGAAAATCAACATCTTTAGGCAATATCACATTGATAAGAGTGTTATTGAATTCAACTTCAAACTCTGTAATGGTGCCTCGAAAATAGGTATGCCTAACTGTCCCTGAAAAATTGTTCGGATTTCTTTCTCCGGGTTTCAAAATACTGATTGCTTCCGGTTTAATACCAAGCAAGACTGTGTCGCCTTGGTTAATATCACCTGTGGCCTGTTGCTTGGGTATTTTTAATATTTTGTCTTTGACCTGAATATTAATATGATTATCTAGTAGTGATTCAATCGTTCCTTCCACAAAATTTGTATTTCCTATAAAATCCGCCACGAAAACACTTTTGGGATGGTGATAGATGGTTTCAGGTGAACCGATCTGTTCAATCTTCCCCTTTTTCATAACCACAATTGAATCCGACATACTCAAAGCTTCTTCCTGATCGTGAGTGACGTACAAGGTGGTAATTCCTAGTAAATTCTGTAGGCGTTTAATTTCCATTCGCGTTTGTAGGCGCAACTTAACATCCAAATTGGAAAGTGGCTCATCGAAAAGAATTATTTTGGGTTTTATAACCAGAGCTCGTGCGAGAGCTACTCTTTGTTGTTGTCCTCCTGATATTTCTTTGGGGTAACGATTTTCCATGCCGACCAGATTAACCAGTTGGAGCATCATCTCTACGTCATTTTTAATAATATTTCCGGGTACTTTTCTTATTTTTAGTCCATAGGCGATATTATCGTAAATCGAAAGGTGTGGAAAAAGCGCATAACTCTGAAATACCATTGGCATATTTCGGTTGAAGGCCGGAATACTATTGATGGATTTACCACCCATCAATACTTCTCCTGAATCCGGAATTTCAAAACCGGCGATGACACGAAGTACGGTTGTTTTACCACATCCGGATGGTCCAACCAGGGTGGTAAATTCTCCTTTACCAATTTTAAGTGAAAAATTATTAACAGCATGAATCAAGTTTCCACGTCTGTCATGATAGGTTTTAACGACATTTTTTAAATCGAGATCTGCTACTTCCCAATCATCTGATTTTTGAGTGGGCATCGGGGACGGATTTCTAAATAGTTTAATCATGGCTGATTCCCCCAAATACGCTTGTCTGCCCCAGGGTCATAAAGTTTTTAAACACGGCAAAACTAATAAGTATGATTAGGGTTAAAACCACTGACATTGCATAGGCTTGCCCCAGTAACATGTTTTCTGTTTGAGCCAGAATGAGGGTCGTCATATGTTTCCAACTGGCAGATACCAGAAAAATGACAGCACTAAGGCCTGTCATACATTTTACAAATGTGAATGTTGCTGCTGAAATAAAAGAGGGTGTGATCAAGGGTAGTGTAATTGACCGAAAAGTTATGGCACTGGAAGCTCCCAAATTGGTAGATGATTCCCCGATATCTTTCGAAACCTGACTGAGTGCTGCCATTCCGGATTCAATACCTATTGGTACATAACGGAAAACATAACAAGCCAGTAAAATATACATGGTTCCGGTTAATAACAAAGGTTCCTGATTAAAAGATATCATATAACCAAAACCGACTGCCGTCCCCGGGATGGAAAACATTAAAACCGCGGCAATGGCCATCAGGTTTTTGCCTGGAAATGATTTTCTCACCACCAAAAAAGCGATAACCATACCGAATATAACTGTTATTGGTGTTGCAATGGTCGCCAGTAAAACAGTATCTTTTATGGTTTGCAAGCCAACATCAAATGCATAGATATAATGTGAGAATGTCAATGTCCAATTGATGCCCCATAGTTTGATAAAACTGCCGGCAAAGATTGAAATGTAGAATATTGAAATAATCGCTGAAATCAGAATAGAGAAAAAAATCAGTAAAACGTGTATTAACTGGGAGACGGAAACAATAGACCGACGCGTTGATTTACCGGTAACCGTTATAAACGACTTTTTTCTGAGAATATAGCGCTGTAAGATAAAGAGACTGACGGTGGGTACCAGTAATAAAACGGCCAGTCCTGCTCCCCTGGGCAAATTCCCCATTCCGACAAATTCTAAATATGTTTGGACGGATAACACCGGAAAATCGCCCCCTAAAATCAGCGGATTACCGAAATCAGTAAGTGACTGGACAAATATTAATAACCATGAAGCCCATAATCCGGGTAAGGCCAATGGAAATGTTACGGTAGTAAAGGTTTTCCAGCGTTTAGCGCCTAAATTCATCGCACAGGTTTCGAGGTCGGGATCAATCGCTTGTAAAATGCCGGATAATATTAAAAAACCGATGGGAAACATGCTGAGGGTTTGTACAATCACTAATCCTTTAAAGCCATAAATATTAAAATTTTCAATGCCTAAAAGTTGTTGGGTGAGTAGCCCATTTCTGCCCAGTAATAAAACGGCTGACAATGCGAATATAAAAGGTGGTGAAATAATCGGTAAGATAACCATACCTTTAAAAAAATGTTTCCCTGGAAATTGTATTCGGGTGAGGGTGTAAGCAAATAAAAAAGCGATAATTGTTCCAAGTGTCGCAACCACAATTCCCAGTAATATACTATTGGAAATAGCGATTTTGAATCTCTGTTGGTTAAGAATGGTTTTATAAACAATCAGATCAAAATGACCATTGGGCATCAAGCTGACTTTGATTGTACTATAAAGCGGATAAAGAACAAAAAGTCCTAAACAAAAAATAATAGATAGTACCAGAATCAATTGCAGTGGTTCATTTAATAGACGTTTCAGCGTTATTTTTTGATTTTTAAAATAATTTGAAAAAGAGAGTGTTGTCATTGTTCAATAAAATAGTAGTAATTATTCACTTTGGCTGCTTGTAACGACATTATGCCACTTTTCTACCAAACGTGATCTGTTTTTAGCTGCCCACTCATCATCCTGTTCCACTGTTTTTACTTCAGAAATCGGAATTGCGCCCTTTGCAAGTGGCACATTGACAAAAGGGACGGCAAAGCTTTGTGAGACATAAACTTTGGCGGCACTTTTTCCAAATGCCCAGTTATAAAGCTTTTTTGCATTTTCTGTTTCATCTTTAGGCCCATTTTTTATCAACGAAACAGCGGCAATTTCGTATCCGGTACCTTCTGCAGGAAATTGAATGGCCAGTGGAAAACCGTCTGAAATAAATTTCACCGCATCATGGGCATATCCGATAGCAATGGTCACTTCTCCAATGGCGGCTCGTTTTCCAGGAGCAGATCCGGATCGACTGTACATGGGAATGTTCCGGTTAAGTGCTTGAATATACTTAAATGCGGAAGTTTCCCCGAATATTTCTACAATTGTGGTAAGAATATTATAGGCTGTGCCTGAGAATCCAGGATTTGCCATCTGAATATGTCCTTTGTACTCTGATTTTGTCAGATCCCGCCAGGAAACCGGTATGGGTAAGGCATATCTTTTTAACATGATCGTATTGTATTCAAATACCAAAGGTGCCGCGTATATTCCTGCCCAATGATGGTCTTTATCTTTATATTTTGGTTCCAGGTGCTTTGTGGCAGTGGTGGGGTTGGCAACGGAAAGCCCTTTATTTTTAGCTCGAATATGTCCGATCCCAACTCCACCAAACCAGATACTTACTTGTGGATTTAATCGTTCTGCGTCCAGTTTGGAAACAGCTTCCCCGGTTGATAGACGAACAAAAAAAACTTTGAGTCCACTTTCTTTCTCAAATTGGTTGAAAACAGCTCTGGCTACAGGTTCATGGAGTGAGGTGTAAGCTGTGACGCGCTTGCTTCGTGCCAAGACGGAATCAAACATTAACAATAAAAATACTAAACTGAGGGTAATGAAAAAAATAGTATGTTTAAGACGCATCAGTTTTAGATTTATATAATATCTGTTACCGTTAAACGCTATAGCGCTTTTTAATTGGAATGTATTACTTCGCTGAAAAGTGTCTCCTCATCCAGTGTTACTATTTTGTAACTAATATCACCCTGAATTGTTTCTTGTTTCTTCGCCTGGATTATTATATTTTTAACTATATTTTTTAATAAAGGTATCTTCTTTTGCAGATAAGTAAAAGGAGATAGTTGATGATTGTTACGTTTCTTGTTTGAACAGTGTTAAAATTGAAGAACCGGTTATCAACGGACCCGATTAATTTTGATACAAGCATTTAATCAAAGGAGTTAAAATGGGAACAAATTTTAAAAAAACAATGCTGGTTTTGGCCTTAATAGTGTTTTCAACAGCTGCTTTTGCAAAAGGTAGACTGACGATCTATTGCAGTATGCAACCATTCTGGTGTCAAGCTGCTGCGGATACATTTGCTAAAAAGTACAGTGTTAAGGTGGCTATGACAAGGTCCGGTTCTGGTAGTACATACGCAAAAATTCTGGCTGAAAAAGGTAATCCCAAAGGTGATGTCTGGTATGGTGGAACGCTGGATCCACATTCACAAGCTGGTGTGAATGATCTTTTATTATCCTATGCATCTCCGAAATTGAATGAAATTGGTGATCGATTTAAAAATCCGGCTGCTAGCCAGAAGAATCATTCGGTCGGTATTTATGCCGGTGTGTTAGGCTATAGTGTTAATACCGAATTACTGAGATCATATAATTTACCGATGCCAACCAGCTGGAATGATTTAATAAAACCGATTTATAAAGGTCATATCCAGGTAGCCAGTCCACAGAGTTCAGGGACTGCTTATACTGTATTAGCGACAATTACCCAAATTTGGGGTGAAGAAGTTGCGTTTGCCTATTTGGAGAAATTGCATAAAAATGTTGGACAATATACAAAATCAGGTTCTGCACCTGGAAAAGCCGCGGCACGAGGTGAGACATTGATTGGTATTGGTTTTTTACATGATCATGCCCTTCAACTGGCCAATGGTTTTCCAATCAAACTGATCGTTCCTTCTGAAGGAACCGGTTTTGAAATTGGTGGAATGAGTATTATTAAAAATGCCCGAAATACTGAAAATGCAAAGCTTTTTGTAGATTGGGCTTTGTCAAAATCTGGTCAGGAAGTCGGTGGTTCTGTAAAGGCGTTCCAGGTTCCAACCAATATGAAGGCAGATGTTCCTAAAGAAGCAATTCGATTGGAAGAGGTTAATTTAATTGACTATGATTTCGTTAAATTCGGCACCGACAAGATGCGAAGTCATCTGATTGCACGGTGGGCCAGTGAAGTTAAGCCATTGGAAAGATAATTAGTGATAGGTAGTCTTCTGATTCATACTTGATCTTTAATTCAGGCTGCTGATGATAGTAGCCTGAATTTGATCCAAGCCTTGTTTTCTGATTGAAATTAATATCGGAAAGCAAACGCAAATACAACTTTTTACCTGCTTTTAGGAATGGATGTAATTCAAGACAAATCATTGGTTAAAAAGACAAACAAATTAATTTACATATTCCTGCCCCTCATTGGAATTATCGCCTATCTGGGACTACCATGGTTTGGACTGGAATATGGATTAACTGACTCCTCCTTAGAAGAAATATCAGAGGGTTTTGCCTGGCACAGCGTAAACATTGCCATCATACCTTTGATTACCTGCTTTCTTTTCTTGCTTCATCCCTGGCGTTTTCTGCCAGAAATTAAAGGTTTAGTTATTGATATTTCTTTGGCAATCGGAACGGTATTTTTTATCATTATTGCAGGTATGATTCTAAAACAATCGCTCGGACTGGGTGCCGGAATTCAATTGATAATTTTATGTCTGATTGTTTCGTCTGTTTGTTCAAAGTTGGGATTTTTGAGGGGCGATGGATTTTTAGCCGGTGCCATTATATTGATTGTTTTGATGGTGCTGCTTTTTATAATTTATCCATTGGGACGAATCTTTCTTCAGGTGTTTTATGCCCGAACAGGGGAGTTTATTCCTTTTCAATTCTTTGAGATAATTACCTCTTTTGGGGTGGGGCGGGTATTGTGGAATACATTGGTAATGGCATTTAGTGTTGGTCTTTCCACCA
>Ga0233431_1003990_pt1 | contig 16638 bp, 18 predicted proteins | sample SI_118_April2016_FD_179867 | JGI IMG/M metagenome (GOLD analysis project Ga0233431, IMG submission 179867) | Seawater microbial communities from Saanich Inlet, British Columbia, Canada - SI_118_April2016_200_MG | ecosystem: Environmental > Aquatic > Marine > Inlet | place: Canada: British... | reverse complement strand
GTGTTGATGCTTATTGCATTATAATACGATAGTATCGTATCTATAATCTATGATTATTATAGCATGTTTATTTGAATTAGTAGTTAGCTTTTTGTGCGGTAAGACTTACGCCAAGGTAATCTAGTACCTACTTAAGACATGCTTAGGATAGAATAATGAGTTTATCTCTTTATAAATAGACGTTTATATAGTAAAATCTTTGTATATTCAATGAATGAATTATAGATTTTAGGAGGTTAAACATATGGCCTTATTTAGAGGATCATGTCGTCTGAAATGCAGTATTTCGCTGTTTGTATTATTAGGTTTTCTCTATTCTACTTCAGGTAGTGCTGCTGCAAAAACATATACAGGAAATGTCAAAAGTTTTCTTACCAGTACAATAGCGCAGGGCGGGAATGGTGATTTTAATGGCGTTATTATGCATGTGGCAAGAGTCGGTGAAATAATCGAGCCTGAAATTCGCAATGTAAAAACAGGCAAAATTATTAGAGAAGGGACCCCTTTGATAAAACTCCGACCGGATTATTTTGCGGCAGATGTTTTAGCTGCTCAGAGTAATCTACTTGGGGCTAAAGCCGATTTAACGCTTGCAACTGAACAATATCAAAGAGCTTCAAAATTGATATCCAGTAAAACTATAAGTGTTCAGCTTTTTCAGAAAGCTAAAGCTGAATATTATGATGCTCTGAGTAAACTTGAAACGGCTAATGCTCTTGTTATTCAGTCTGAAAATATATTTGAATCATTTGTTATCAAAGCACCTTTTATTGGTATTGTTGATGAAGTACTTCTAAGTTCCGGAACTGCTGCCGGACAGCCGAATATAATTACTATTTCTCAGTTAAGTCCAATAAAAATTGAAGTGCCTATGTCCAGGGCAGATGCTAATAACATAAAAATTAATACTCCTGTAACTGTTTATTCTGTGAGGGACAGCAAGCCTGTAGGCATTTTTCATGGGTATACTAATCTTACAGAAAAGGGAATAGTTTTTGCTTCTTCGAACAGGAAAATGAATGTAGGCCGTAAAGATTCTAAAGGAAAAGAAGTTCCCAGTGTTCATAAAATTTTTTCTGTGAATAAATTTTACAGATATTCAGATTCTAATGTTCTATGTATTCCGCGTGATACTGTATTCAAAGATAGTAAGGGTTCATATATTTGGAAAGCCAACGGGGAAAAGAATAATCAGCCGGGAAAAGGCATCAGTTCATTATTCAGTGTCAGTAAAAAATATATTGTCCTAGGTAATCTTAAACGTAATATAACTGGTTATTTAACGCTTGTAAGTTTGAAAAAAAGTTCCGGACTTCAGGAATATGATATAGTAATTGCTGATCCTCCCGGTGATTTGAAAGATGGTGATACTGTCTGCTATTCTGTAGATAGATTTCAATTTATGCCGGGTGATCAAGTAAAAGTAGTTATAGGTAAATAGGGAGTTAGACTGGTTATGTATAAAAAAAATATTAAGATTTTTTCAATTGTTATTTTTAGTGTATTTACGGCATGCAGCATTTTTGCATCTGAAACATATACAGGAACCATTGTGTCAATTATTAAAAATAGTAAAATAACAATAGGTTCTAATTCGGCGTTTAACGGAGTTCTTTCTTATGTAGCTCAAGTTGGTTCAATTGTAAAACCTGAAATAAAAAATTTGAATAATAAGATAGTTTCTCTGGGAGATCCTGTTGTTGTTATGGAGGTAAACTATTGGAAACAAAATGTTATTTCTGCAAAAGCCGCTCTTACTGCGGCTAAGGTTGATTTAGAGAGTGCGAAGGCTCAGCATGAACGTGATAAGCTGTTAGTGAAAACCCATTCTGTAAGTGTCGAAGCATTTGAGATATCTCAAAGTGCATATTATGACAGTAGGCAGAAAATTGCTCTTGCCAATGCTACATTAATACAGGCAATTGCAGTTTATAATGCCTGTCTTTATACGGTTCCGTATCCCGCAATAATAGACAAAGTACTACTGCCTACAGGGCCTGCAATTGGGCAGCCTAAAGTGGTTGTACTCAGCCAGCTTGCCCCTATATTTGTTGCTCTTAAAATGTCTAGACAGGCTGCTGATAATATAAAAATAGATACTCCTGTAACAGTCTATCCTCTCAGGGGTGGAAAAGAAGTGGGTGTTTTACATGGTTTTTCTAAGTTGACACTAGATGGTATAAATTTTATTGTAGATAATTATCCTGTAAATCATGGATATGTAACAGTTGATAATAAAAAAGTACTTGTTGTGGATAAGATAGAGACAATTTTATCGATTGAGACTCAAGACAAAAATCAGATGCTGGGTTTATCAGTCAAAGCTTTTTACCATGATAGCAAAGGGACTTATGTATGGAAACTGAAAGGAGTTAAGAATATGCTGGCAGGCAAAGGTGTGCCGGAAGTTGCTACTGTCCAGAAGGTCTATGTAAAAGAAGGCGATTATGAAGTGAATATCGCCGGTTCTCTGCGTATTAAATCTATATATAATAATCCAAAACTGCAGAAATTAGATGCAATACTTAGTTCTGTTCCCGGCGTATTGAAGGATGGTGATTCAGTATTTCTTTCTGAACCTAGATATATATTCATGCCGGGTGATCAGGTAAAAGTAGTTGTCGGGAAATAGTTAGTAATTGTTAATGATTAATTATTAATGGTTAATTTTCTATATAATGTAATATTTTACTTAGCATGTTATATTACATGATTAATGATTCGTGTATGTAAAATATTCTAATAAATTCTTTTCGTTGAATATACCTGGTTTTGCATATTAAACAGTTAATTTGAATTTAAAGGAATATATAAATTTTGTTTAACATAATTAAGAGAAAAATAAAAAATCTTCTGAATAGCGGAGATAAAAAAAAGAGTCAACCGAAAACTTATAACGGTAAAACTGTAACACATACAAAAACAAAAAATAGTTACGATAAAACTACAAACCAATATTCTAAAAAACGTGTGCAGCCGAAGAAAAAATCACCTGCATCAAACGTAGCTAAAAAGAAAAGTACACAAAATTATTCAACACATGTAGCTCAGAAATCTAAACCTCTAGCTATGCCGGAATTGAAAGCTGTTCCTGAATCTGATGGAGAAACAAGATTTAGTGATTTTGATATACAGAAAGAAATATTATGCGGTCTGCAGGATTCAAAATTTAAATATTGTACAGAAATACAGAGTGAATGTATTCCGCATCTTCTAAAAAATAAGGATATTGCCGGAAAGGCTCAGACTGGTACAGGTAAAACAGCAGCATTTTTAATTGCTATTTTTGCTCATTTACTAAATAATCCACTTAAGTATAGAGCACCTGGTATGTGCAGGGCTTTGATTATTGCTCCTACGCGTGAGCTTGCTATACAGATATATAAAGATGCAGAGATGCTTGGTAAATATTGCGGATTTAATAACCTCGTTGTTTATGGAGGTACCGGATATAAAAAACAGCAGATGGCTCTTCAAAAACCCATAGATATCCTTGTTGGTACTCCAGGAAGATTATTAGATTATTCAAGCAGTAGATGTTTAAACTTATCTAAAACAGAAGCTTTTGTAATTGATGAAGCAGATAGAATGTTAGACATGGGATTTATCCCGGATGTAAGACGGATAGTAAATCAACTTCCATTTCCAGGCAAAAGACAGACTATGCTTTTTAGTGCAACTCTTTCAGAAGAGGTTATGCGTCTCGTTAAAAACTGGCAGGTTGATCCTGTTATGATTGAAGTTCAACCTGATCAGATTGTGGCTGAACCTATAGAACAGGTATTTTACAGTGTTATGAGTGATGATAAAAGGGCTCTTTTACTCTGGCTGCTTAAAAATGAAAAAGTTACAAAAACATTGATTTTTGTTAATAGACGTGATTTCACTCAAAAATTAAAAACTTTTTTGCTTAGAAATAATTTTAATGTAGATGTTTTATCCGGTGATATTCCTCAGAATAAAAGAGAAAAAATTCTAAACAGTTTTAGAAAAGATACAGATAATATTCTGATTGCCACTGACGTTGCATCAAGAGGTTTACATGTTGATGATGTCAGCCATGTAATTAATTATGATTTACCTGAAAGAGCAGAGGATTATATTCATAGAATAGGGAGAACTGGTCGTGCCGGTAAAAAGGGAAAATCTATCAGTTTTCTATGTGAGTATGGCTCTTATGTGATGCCTGACATCGAAGAGATACTTGAGAGTGAAATAAAAAGTATTCAGCCTGAACCATATATGCTTAAGAGAGTACGCAGAGAGTACAATCCTAATAGAAAATATTCAGGAAAACAATACTAAACCTACAGATGTAAATATCATTATCCTGATCTTTCTGAATGGTGATCAGGATTTCAAGTTCCATTTCTTTTAAGCTGACTAAACTTTGAATATTGCTGTAAGTATTGAACTGAAGCCTATTAAAAACAGTATTGTAAGAACAATTATGCGCATGTTTTTTTTAGGTAGCTTATTGCCTATTGGAATGCCAATGAAAGCAACAATAACTACTATAGGGAGTAATAATAAAGACATATAAATATATTCTATTATTTCATAACCGAATATGCTGTATAAAAATATAAGCTGTATTGGAATTGATATAAAAAAGACAGAAAATAGATAAGCTCTGATCTTTTCCACACTCCAGTTTTTTGATAGAGCCCATATTGCAAGTATTGGACCTCCCATTCCTGATAAACCTGTTATAAAGCCGCTTACGGTAAATGCTGTTAATGCCCACCCCCAATGAAGTGATTTATAAGATTTAACTCTAAAAATCAGTATTATAAAAACTATTAAGCAAAGCAAGATCCCAATAATTAATTTTATCTCATTATTATCTAGGCTGATTAGTCTTTTAAGAGCAATTAATCCACAAATATAACCAACAATGGCAAGTATATTAGTATAAATACTCATTTTCCATGGAACATGAGATTTAAGCTTACCTGTTCCAACTAAAGCCTGAGTGAACGAACATATTAGAACTATGACAATGATATTCTGCATAGGTATGCCAAGCATGACTAATAACGGTGTAGCAAGCAGAGCAAGCGCAAAACCTACTGCACTTTGTATAAATCGTTGAAACAGCAATTATAACAGCCGTAATAAGTATTATGGTTATATTCATAGAGAGGGAAGTTTAATAATGTGTAAATTCCTGTTTATTTCATTTTAAGCATTTCTTTGGCATGTTCTTTTGCCATAGAACTGCCTCCAAGCATTCTTGCCAGTTCTTCTATCTGAGTATTTTTATCTAATACATTTATGCATGTAAATGTCCTGCCATCAATTACAGATTTAGATACACTGTAGTGGGAGTCGGCAAAAGATGCTACCTGAGCTAAGTGGGAAATACATAGGATCTGATGCTGCTTGCCTAATAGGAGTAGTTCATGGCCCACCTGACTGGCTATTTCTCCTCCAATATTCGCATCTATTTCATCAAAAATAAGAGTCGGTATTGAATCTGCATTAGAGAGTACAGTTTTTATTGCCAGCATAACCCTGGAAAGTTCACCACTACTTGCTACACTTTTTAACGAACTTAACTGTTCTCCAGGATTAGCTGAAAATTGTATATCTATTTTATCTGTGCCGGTTGTTGATGGTGCTGTTTTTTCAAATTTAATTGAAATGTATGATTTTAAAAATCCAAGCTTATGAAGTTTTTCTATAGTTTGTTTAACAAACTCTTTGGCAGCTTTTTTCCTTTGAGTTGATAGTTTATCTGAGAGAGAAATATATTTAGACTTAGATTCCCCAAGTTTTTTTCTGAGTTCTTCCTGGATATGTTCAAAATTTTGAAGTTGATCAAGTTTATTGCCTGCTTTTTTTAGGCTTATGTATATATCATTTATTGTTGGACCATATTTTCTTTTCAATGTAGAAATAACATTCAGTCTATCTTCAATAGTTCGCAGTTCATTTTCATCAAGCTCTATATTTGAACTATAATCTTCCATGTCATACGCGAGTTCTTTTACCTGTTCAGTAAGTGAGTGTATATTTTCGGTAAATTTACTGAATCCTTCATTATCTATTTTTAGATAATCTGAAAATAATCTATTTAACCTGGTGAGTATGTTAAATATAGAGTCATCAGATTCATATAATTCTGCATAGCTGCTTGATATTAGTTCAAGAATATTTTTTGAATTATCTGCCATGCTGTATTTTTTGCTAAGTGTTTCATCTTCGTTTTCTTCAGGAGAAGCAGACTCTATTTCATCTATAAGTCTTTTAAGATACTCTGCCTCTATTGCATCAGGAAGTTTATCTTTTAGTTCAAATATCTCTTTCTCTATTTTTTTGATATTTTGATATAAGATGAAACATTCATTGCTCAAAGGCTGTAGGTTGTCAAAGATGTCAAGAAATTCCAATTGCCTTGAATTTTTTAAAAGAGATTGGTGTTCTGTAGGGCCATGAAAATCAACCAGCAGTTCTCGCAATTCGTTTAGTATAGGTAGTGTAATACTTATATCATTAATGAAGTTCCGGCTTGAATTTGTAGTAATAACTTTTCGTATAATAATATTATTATCTATATTCGGGATGCAGTATTTTTCAAAAAAATCAGCGAATTTAATTTTATCGATATCTGCTATTTTAAAACATGCACTTAAATCACATCTGGAAGCACCTTTGCGAATAATAGATTTGTCGGCTCTTTTGCCTAACAATAAAGAAATGGCATTTATTATAACTGTTTTACCTGCTCCGGTTTCTCCTGAAATTATATTGAGTCCTTTTTTGAACTCAATATCTGCATTCTGAACTAATGCCAGGTTGTTTATTTTTAGCCACTCTATCATATTGTTTGGGTTATTCAGTTAGTTGTTAATTCGCTTATTTAGTCATTGTGATTTTATTTGCAACTTTTTGGAATGCGTAATCCTGCAAAGCAGGACGTAACACTCCAAATACGGAGTGTTAATTTGCAATTTTTAAGTGAATCCGGTTAGTTTTTGACATAGAAGTTTATGTCTCTTAAGTTTATAGAAGCTAAAAATCTATCCCATCCGGTGTAGTGTCTTTGAGATCTAACAAACTCGCCAACGTCTTTTTTTGCTGTTTTTTGAGGGATTCCAAAACTTAAGCTAAGCAGTTCAGGGCTTGTGTTTTTAGCAACTATCCAATTGTTGTTTAGATAGCTCCATCTATTTTGCATATAATAAAATCTATCAATTTTAAATCTATTTCTCCCTGATGTTGGTGGGCTGATTCTCTGTTCATGTACGCATCCTGCTGTTACTGAAACTACTATTAACAGAATCACAGCGAAAGTTTTTTTCATAGATTTTCTCCTGAAATTATTTATCATGTTAGCTAATACAAAATATTTAACTTTTAGTTATAATTATATAATATAAAATTTTTATAACATGATTATTTTAGAAAATAATTATCCAAAGCCTATTATGAAACGGAGTTGCAGCAATATGAATATTGTGAAATTGAAGTTTAGTTTATTATGTTTATTTAGTATGGTTTATCTTTTAACAGGTTGTTCTAGCGGAGGGCAGGGGATAAAAGATCTCAGTAGCGATGAACAAAAACTTGAGAGCAGTATGTTTGGAAACTTAAATCCTAAAAACCATATTAAAGATATTAGACAGTATATTCTTTATGGAAATGATATTACTTTATCAAAAGATGAAATAACACTAATTAAGAATACAAAACCAAGAATTCTTAAAGACGATAATAAAATGGAATACTGTTTCTTTTGGGTTGTTCCTAACGGATCAATTATAGAAGTTATTACAACCCCGCCTCCTGCATGCGACCCAATTATTGCAAACAGAAGCGACAGGATTTATTTCCCGTAACTCAAATAATATAATTGCGACTCATGTAGCAAATATTACATATTAAACAGTTTTTTAATCTCGTCAGGGAATTTAGGTCTTCCTGTAGCTATAGATAAACATGTTGCGGTTAGTGTTCCGACAGCTACTTTTCTGTTATCAGATTTACGCAATATTTCATGCTCAAATATTAACCGTATTTTGCCTGAAGGTGCTACTTTGGATGTAACTATGTATTTATCACCTGCAATAAGTGGGGTTTTATATTTTATATTAGCTTCTGATGCCACTAAATTGTAGCCATTGTTATGTAGATCGGCGAAGCCAATCCCCAATGCTTTAATATGTTTATGTCGCGTGTGAGCCATATAAATAAAATAATTAGCATTATTTACGATACCCTGTAAATCAGTTTCATTATCTCTTACTTCATCTTCGTGAATGTACTGTTCATTAGTGTCCATTTATCAGTATTCTTTAGTTTTTATTTGTACTTATCTGTTTATATATCATTTATTATCAATAAATTCACATTTTGATTTTGAATATTTTCATTTATTATAATATAATAGTGCAGAATTAATATAAACTTCTTTTTTATATGCGGGATAAATAATAAAAATCATTTATTAACTTAAACCTAACACTGAGAAATAATTTATGGAGATGACCGAAGTAATAAGGAAATATCATGAAAGATCTGTAGAAAAAGATGAAGAAAGAGTTAGCAATGTTTCATCTTATATGGGGTCAAACTCTACACTTAGTTCATATTTTAGGCAAATTTCTAAATCTTCACTCCTTACAGCAAAAGAAGAAGTTGCTTTAATGACTCAGTATTTTGATAATTCCGATATAGCGAAAGACTTATTATATCAGATAGGGTTTGTTGCAGATGAACATTTGAGAATTATAGATGCGTCTTATGAGTCAATATATGAGATAGAGAGAGCATTCACCACCAGTGTTAGAAATAAAAATATGCAGTCAGTTGTTCATATTTATTCTGATTTACCAGGTTGGAAGGAAGAAATATTGAATGCCAGATCAGCATTGTCAGAAGTATGTTTTACTTCCGAAGTAGATAAAGCAAAAGAGTTAAGAATTAGTTTGGGTGAAATCTTATATAAACATAAAGTTGTCTCTGAAACAGTTGAAGAATGGCATGCTGTCGCTATTGAATATTCAGAAATATTTCAATCCTCACCTGAAGAAGAAACTGCTGAGAAAGATGAATTAAGAAGTAAAATTTTAATGTCTGAACGTGAATATATTGAATGTGTTAAACAAATAACCCGTTCACGTTATTTAGCCGATAGCGCCAGAGAAATAATTGTAGAAAGTAACTTAAGACTTGTTGTAAGTATTGCTAAAAAATTTAAAAATAGAGGCGTTCCTTTTATTGATCTTATTCAGGAAGGTAATATTGGATTGATGAAAGCTGTTGATAAATTTGACTGCTCAAAAGGTTTTAGATTCAGTACATACGCAACCTGGTGGATAAGACTGTATATCCGAAGAGCTGCCGAAAGACAAGGCAGGATAGTTAGAATTCCAACTCATATGCTTGAAACTATTAATAAAATGTTCTTAAGGGAACAGATATTTATAAGAGAAAACGGCTATGAACCTACGATAGAAGAACTTGCTAAAATATTAGAACTGACTGTTGAAAGGGTCAGAGCTTTGCGAAAAATGGCTATGCAGCCTCTATCTCTTCAGGCATCACTCTCTTCAGATGAAGATGATAAAACATCACTTGAGGATATCTTAGAATCTTCTATTAAAGATCCTGCAAAACAGGCAATGCAGGCATCGCTCCAGGATATTTTTAGAAAGGTTTTAGGTACATTGATGGAAAGAGAGCAGCTTATTTTAAAGATGCGCTATGGTATTAATGATGACAAACCTAAAACATTAGAAGAAGTTGGAAAACACTTTAACCTTTCTAGAGAGCGTATTCGACAAATTGAAGTTAAAGCAATTCAAAAGTTGAAAAAGATAGCTGCTAAAATGTAATTTAGGTGTTGGTTAATTGTGGGTGGTGATACGTAACCTGTAATCAAAGATACGTCAAAATACGGCTTAATACCTGAACGTCTTAAAAGCTTCAATTTTATAATTTTAATAACTTGCACGGAGTGCAGCACTTTATTTTCTTGAATTAAAAATGAGATTTTTCTATACAGGATTTTGCTATACCTGTTCGTAATCCGTTACTCGTGATTTGAAAATGCTTTGCACCAAGTTGTTTAAGTATAATTAATAGTATATTTATTCCTGTAGGAAATGAGTCAGCTCTTTCTAATTCCATGCCTGATATTTTCTTTCTTGTCTTTAAATTTAAAGCGCATAACTTTTTTACATTTTTTTCCAGTTCATTAGTTTTGTATAATTTTTTATCTACATGTTGCCTGTTGTATTGTATTTGTTTTGCTACAATATTAGCATACATGGTTAAAGTATTGCCGGAACAAATAATAATAGGCTTTCTTTCTTCAAGCCAGTGATTAATATCTTTTATGATTCTTTCTGTATGCTGATTGATATACTTTTGTAACGGTGAGCAGAAGCAGAAAATAGATTTCTTTCTACTTACGCCGGCAGGAAGGTAAAAACTTCCTATATCGATGACGTTACTACCAACCAGCATATCTTTTGTGCCAAACGAGATATAAGTTTTATCTCCTCTGACGTCTAAATTTATTATTGGTCGTTCTGTTTTGCTGAAACTGGTTAGAGCACCTTTGTAAATGTAATTTATTTCGTCATTTTGTGCTAAAATATGGGGAAAAATATCTAAAGCTGTCTGACATTTAACTAAGAATTCTGTTTTATTTATAGCTTTGTTGATTGAACTGGTAACAGTTATGATTATTTCATCGGGTTTTTCTTTTTTTGCAATATTAATTACTTCTTTGCAAATATTTATTGTTCTGTTAACCGCTGTATTTGAAAGAGTGTTATTTCTTCTTAAGCCTTCACCTAATTTTGATATTCCGCCAAATTCATTTAGTATTTCGAATTCACCTGTTTTTTTTGAGGACACTAAAAGTAGCATGACAGTGCTAATACCAATATCTAAGACAGCTATTTTTTTGAGATCAGCCATAATTATATTTTCAATGATTTAGGCAAAAATTAATTTATATATAATAAATAATAATAACATTATTAGAAAAATAGTAAATTTATATTAATAATAAAATAGCAAATATGATTTTTAATATTATAAAAAGATAAAGAATTAGTGTAGATTAATAGTGATTAAATACTATTAGAATTATACCCGGAGTTGACAATGATTATTGTACTGAAACCAAATACGCCTGAAGGAAAAATTACTGAAATAACTGAAGTTATCAAAAAACTTGGATATGAATCCAAAGTTATTAAAGGTATAGAGCATACTGTAATAGGTGCTGTTGGTGATGAACATATGCATCAATCTTTAGATAGATTAAAAAACTTTCCATATGTTCAAAATGTACTGCCTATCCAAAAACCGTATAAATTGGTAAGTCGTGAATTTATGAGTAAAAATACAGTTGTAAAAATAGGTAAAGAATCAATTGGCGGAGGAAAATTTGCATTTATTGCAGGTCCATGTGCTGTTGAAAGTTATGAACAGATGCATACTGTTACAAAAGATATAGTAAAAGCAGGCGTAAATATAGTTCGTGGAGGAGCTTATAAACCTCGCACATCACCATATGCTTTTCAGGGACTGGGTGAAAAAGGGTTAGAAATACTTAAGGCTATGAAAGATGAGTTTGGAGTTGCTATTATAACAGAAATAGTAGGTGTTAGTTATATCGAAAAAGTCGCAGAAGTCGCAGATTGCCTGCAGATAGGCGCAAGAAATTGTCAAAATTATCATTTGCTTGAAATGGTTTCAAAAGTTGATAGACCTGTTCTTCTTAAAAGAGGTATGTCAACAACAATTAGCGAATGGCTTTCTGCTGCCGAATATTTAGTAGTTAACGGATGCCCTAATGTTATTTTATGTGAACGCGGCATACGTACTTTTGAAACAGCAACTAGAAGTACGTTGGATGTCGGTGCTGTGGCTGTTGCTAAACAGGAATCACATTTTCCTGTAATGGTTGATCCGTCTCATGCGGCAGGTAAAGTAAATTTGGTTGCACCTTTGGCACGTGCAGGTATTGCTGCCGGGGCAGATGGATTAATAGTTGAAGTTCATCCTGATCCTGTTTCTGCATTAAGCGACGCTGCACAACAGATTAAATCGACAGAGTTTGCTGACTTTATTAAAAGCGTAATGCCTTTCATTGAAGCAAGTAAGAAAATCTAACTTTATAACCCGCACGCAGTGCAATAATTAAATTATGGATAAAAGTAATACTCCTTGGAAAATATTGACTAGATCTAAGATCCTGCATACTTCTATTTTTGATATATATGAAGAAAAAGCTGTTTGTCCAAGAAATGGATTAGCAGGAGATTTTTTTGTTATGGACTGCCCTAATTCATGGGTTAATGTTATTGCTTTGACACCGGATAATGAATTAGTTATGATAAAGCAGTATCGACATGGTTCTAAAAGGTTTGAACTTGAAGTTCCCGGTGGTCTGGTTGATCCGGGTGAGACTCCGGAACATGCGGGTTTAAGAGAGTTGCAGGAAGAAACAGGATTTGTCGGCGGTAAGCCTAAAATTATAGGTAAAGTATGTCCTAATCCTGCCTTGCAGGGAAATTGGTGCTATACTGTTTTAATCGAAGATGCTGTAAAGAAGCATAACACTTCTTTTGATGCCGGTGAAGATATTGAAACTTTTTTAGTGTCGGTAGACAAAATAGATAATATAATTAATGACGGCACTATTACTCATGGTATTGTTTTGAATGCCTTATTATTTTATAAGCAATTATTGGTATAAATAGGAATGTAATTATGAAAAGTGCATATGAATTGGCAATGGAAAGATCAGGAGTAAAATCTGTTAAAAAATTGACTGAAGATCAGAAAGAAAAAATATCAGAATTAGATGCAATTTATAAATCTAAAATAGCTGAAGCTAAACTTGCAGCTGGAGAGAAGAAGAATAAAGCTGCAGGTGATATATCGATTTTAACTCAGCTATCTGAAGATTTAGTAGTAGAATTGGCATCATTAAATTCTAAAATTGAACGGGAAAAAGAAAGAATAAGAAATTCATAATTTATGGATAATAATATTACAGAAAATCTTAGTTTTAATCAACAGCAGTACATGGAGACTATTTTTTCTTTATGTATGGCACATGAACATGCACATGTTAAATCTATTGCTGAAAGTCTAAATATTAGTATGCCGTCTGTAACAGAGGCGCTGCAGGGACTTGCTAAAATGGAATTGATAAATTATAAGGCAAGAAAAGCTGTTACGATGACAGAACAGGGATGGCAGATAGGTAAAGAACTCCATGTCAGACACAAAGTATTTGCTAAGTTTTTTAATGATGTTCTTGGCCTTGAAACAGAACATTCAGAAAAAATGGCATGTAATATAGAACATGTTATCGATGACAAAGTTCGTGAAAGACTATCTGATTTTATTCAATTTATTGATGAATCAGGTGAATCATGTGCAAAATTACTTGAAGAGTTTAAGAACAGATATAAATAATTGTAGATCTCAGAATTTAGATTTTAGATTTAATAAAACACAATCATAATTCAACTTTTTGGAGATTGAAACGTTTTTTGTTTTCTGCACTTTACAAACAAGCTAACTACGCTAATCTCCTCATGGGACAGGTTTATATCATGGTTGAGGTTAGATCTTTTTTACTGCAACTTGATTTTGATTTTTTTTAAATCTGAAATCTACAATCTACGATCTGAAATTATTTAAACGTAGATGACGGTTACGCCGCTGCCTCCTGGGATATTCATGATTTCTCCATAAAATGTATCTTTTATATATGAATTAGATCTTAGATAATTTCTTATTCCAATTTTTAATGCCCCTGTACCAATTCCATGTACTATTAGAATACTGCTGTACATCCCTGAATAAATAACTTTCTCTAGCTCATATATAGAATCTTCAACAGTTTTTCCATGCAGGTCAAGGCTTATGTCGTAATTAAAATGTAAGTTTGCATCCTGACGTCTTCGATTCTTCATGTTTTCTTAAATCTACTTTTTTTATGTCAAATATTGAATAAACAATTGTAATTGATGTAAAATATAATATTTAATAACATATAGTTATTTTAGAGGAATTGTTAAAATTATGAAAAAAATAGATACAATAAAATTTACTGAACAAGAGTTTTCTGAAACTTTTGATGGTACCTGTATTATAAATAACTATGAACTTCTATCTGCTGATACTGAATTATTACTACTACTTGGTATGTACTCTGCAGATGGGAACTAGTTGATTAAGTCTAGAATTTTAAGCCCACTGCCGGGAGAAGGCAGTGGGCTTTTTTTATGTATAAAAAAATGGAGAAAAGAAGAGATGAAAAAGATAAAGGTTTTTGACACCACATTAAGAGATGGAGAGCAGGCCGCAGGAAGTAGATTGGGTACACATGCTAAAGTAGAAATAGCAAAACAACTTGAGAAATTGAATGTTGATGTAATTGAAGCCGGTTTTCCTATCTCATCACCAGAAGATTTTAATTCTGTTGTTGAGATATCTAAAGCAGTTAGGAAGCCTGTTATTTGCGGTTTGACAAGGGCTGTGGCGAAAGATATTGATGTGTGTGGACAGGCTTTGAAGTATGCTGCAAAATCTAGAATTCATACAGGAATAGCAGTTTCAGATATTCATGTTATGCATAAGTTTAAAGATCTTAGATATGGCAAAACAATTAAAGAAAAAAAGGAAAAAATATTGGATATGGCTGTAAAAGCTGTATTGCAGGCAAAGCAATATACAGATGATGTGGAATTTTATGCTGAAGATGCAGGTCGTGCTGACAGAAAATATCTTTTTGAAATAGTACATGCTGTGATTGATGCCGGAGCAACAGTTGTAAATATACCTGACACTACAGGTTATAGCGTTCCGGAACAGTTTGGTGATCTTATTTATAATATAAAAACAAAAGTTTCTAACGTAGATAATGCTGTAATAAGTGTACATTGTCATAATGATTTGGGAATGGCAGTATCAAATACACTGGCTGCAATTTTGAATGGTGCCGGACAGATTGAAGGTACTATTAACGGTATCGGCGAAAGGGCAGGGAATGCTGCAATCGAAGAAGTTATAATGGCACTTAAAATTCGAGCCGGATATTATGACATTGATACAGATATAGAGATAAAAGAACTTTATAAAACTAGTAGATTGGTTGCAGATAAGTTAAATTTGACTATTCCGCAGAATAAAGCAGTCATTGGTAAAAATGCATTTGCACATAGCTCAGGTATCCATGTTGATGGTTTTTTGAAAAATAGGGACACTTACGAAATTATAAATCCTGACGATATTGGTTTTCCTAAAAGCAGTGTAGTTTTGACTGCCAGGACAGGCAAACATGGTTTGCGTCATAGGTTGAATGATTTGGGATATAGTTTTAAAGATGATGAACTGGAACAGATTTATCAGCGTTTTCTGGTCGTTGCAGATAAGAAAAGTGAAGTAGTCGATGAAGATCTTATTGCTATTATCAATGATGAAATTAAAACTGTCGAGGAAGTTATCAAACTTGAATATTTACATTCTATCAGCGGAACAGGAACCATTCCTTCTGCTACAGTAGAGATATTGAAAAATGGTAAAAAAATCAGAGGCACAGCCTTTGGTGATGGTCCTGTTGATGCTATTTACAAAGCGATAAATTGTGTGGTTAAAGATATCAAATTTGAATTGCTTGATTTTGAACTGGGAGCTGCAAGTGGCGGAACTGATGCTATGGCTACTGCCGCAGTCAAGGTTAAAGATGATAGAATAACAGTGATTGGTAATGGTGCATCTACTGATGTGGTTGAAGCAAGCGCCAAAGCTTATATTAATGGAATTAATAAATTATACAGTTACTCAGAATAATATTATATTTTATGTTTTGAATAAATAAGCACTATGTATTTTTATTTAGTGATTTAAGATTTTTATTCTAAATTACCTCTAATGCATAAGTAGGTTCTTTAGTGATGATTTTAGGTATTCCGTATGTGATATAGCCCCTTGGGGAGCTATTTGCAGTTTGCTTGTCTTAATGGGACTAAGCATTTTGTTTTTTCCATTTTAGGTTGTGTGTGTATTTGGAATGATGGTATTTTATTAGTGCAAGATTAAAAAGGAAAAATCTAATATAGGTGGTAAAATGAAAATTGAAGATATGCTGGAAGCTGTAATTGATCATTCAGAATATTGGGAGCATTGTGGAAAAGTTAATACTTATGAACCATATAAATTTCCAGTGTATGATGAGAACCGTAATCTTTGCTGTGTAGATACAAAGGTTAATTTTGATGTAAAATAAGCTGGCAATATTTTCATGAGTTAAAAAATAATACCTTCATGACTCATGGAAATGTTTTAATAGATGGTTGCTATCATTTTTTTTTAATTTCATGGTATTGGCTTTTTCTATTTTACTAATAAAATTACTTCAGTATATATTATTTATCTAAGCGAAAATGAAATAAATACTTAAAAATACAAATATAATCAATTAGAGAAAGTTACTAAAGAAAACCATAGTTTTACTTAAAGGATGATATGATGAGAGTGCCAAGCGAAGCTGGTACGAATAAGTTGGCTAATCCAACCTAGATAAAGTTTAACCAACAATCTAGAACCGAACCTCACGTGTAGCAAGGTAACAAGTTACATGAAGCTGAGGAAAGG
>Ga0233431_1003988_pt1 | contig 16645 bp, 15 predicted proteins | sample SI_118_April2016_FD_179867 | JGI IMG/M metagenome (GOLD analysis project Ga0233431, IMG submission 179867) | Seawater microbial communities from Saanich Inlet, British Columbia, Canada - SI_118_April2016_200_MG | ecosystem: Environmental > Aquatic > Marine > Inlet | place: Canada: British... | reverse complement strand
TGCCGGAAAGGCACATGCCGAAGTTGTCGCAATCGATAACGCAGGTTTTGAAGCCAGAAACAGCACTTTGTATGTTAATTTGGAACCCTGTAATCATACAGGTAGAACACCTCCCTGCACTGATAAAATCATCGAAAGTGGATTAAAAAGAGTCGTTATCGCCATGCGGGATCCTAATCCCTTGGTTACGGGTAACGGGATCGAAAAGCTTTTAAATAACGGTATCGAAGTCACTGTCGATATCTGCAAGGAAGAAGCTAAAAAACTGAACGAGTATTTTATTAAATATATCAAAACCACAACACCCTATACTATTGTCAAATGCGCCGCCACGCTGGATGGACGAATTGCCAGTGAAAATGGAGACTCTAAATGGATAACAGGTATCCAGTCCCGACAATACGTCCATGAAATTCGTCATTCAGTGGATGCTATCCTGGTTGGTATTGGAACGGTAGAAAAAGATAACCCTCATTTGACCACCCGATTAGGAAATAAAACAGGCAGCGATCCCATTCGAATCATTTTAGATAGTCGGCTCTCCATCAATGAAGATGCAGCCGTTCTAGAATCCAGTTTAATTTCAAAAACGATAATAGTGACCGGGTCGCATGTTAATAAAGAAAAAAAAGCCCGAATGATCGAACAAGGGATTGAATTTATAAAAGCACCCCTATCAAATGGAAATATTGATATGGCAGTCTTGAATGTTCTGCTGGGACAAAGAGGAATTACGAGTCTGTTAATTGAAGGTGGCAGTAAAATTATTGGCTCAGCATTCGCTTCAAATATTGTTGATAAAATCTGTTTTTTCTACGCTCCCAAGATTTTTGGAGGAAATTCAGGAATACCGATAAGCACTGGAAAGGGGTGTCACCTGATGTCTGACTGTTTGAACGTAGCTGATATCAAAATTCACCAATTCGAAAATGATATTATGATTGAGGGTTACCCACAGTACTAAAAATTTTTATTCATAAATCTATTTAAACAACTAAACAAACGTAAAAAAAAATGTTTACTGGAATTATTGAAGGGTTTGGAACGGTCAAATCCATAACACCAGCTGGTGAAGGAAAACGATTAATGATCACGTCTGAATTCTCTTTGGATGGGTCAAAGTCCGGTGATAGCATCGCTGTCAATGGTGTTTGCTTAACCGTTGAAAGGTTAAATCAAAGGGTTTTCGAAGTAGATGTGGCTCCTGAATCAGTTATTAAAACGGTGATAGGTGGTCTTCAAGCTGGCAATAGAGTCAATCTGGAACGGGCCTTAAGATTTTCAGATCGACTGGACGGTCACCTGGTTTCCGGTCATGTGGACGGAATGGGGAGCATCGTCGATAAAAAGCAACTCAGCAATGCTGTTATTGTCAGGGTCAATCTCCCCCAGTCACTGGCTGACTATACGGTTCTAAAAGGATCTATCGCTATCGATGGTATTAGTTTAACGATTAATGAGCGGGACCAAAATACCATCACTTTAAGCGTCATTCCCCATACAGCCAAATTGACCACCATCGGATTTAAAAATATTGGTGAAACCGTAAATATTGAAACTGATATGATTGGAAAATATGTGGCACAATTTGTTTTTAATCAAATAAAGGTTCTGCAGCCAGGCCAAAAAGAGCTAACAGATTCAAAACCTTCCATAGCAAACCTTTTGGCCAAACAGGGTTTTTTAAACTGAGAGATGAATCTTTTTTTTTAAATGAATATCCACCTGAAGAGTGGAATAACTAATCACAAGTGAGAATACAAAATGCCAATTATTTCAATAGAGCAAGCCATCAAAGATATTAAAGACAAAAAAATGGTAATTTTGGTGGACGACGAAGATCGTGAAAATGAAGGTGATTTAACCATGGCCGCTGAAGCGGTGACTCCCGAAGCTATTAATTTTATGGCTAAATATGGCAGAGGGTTGATCTGCATGCCAATGACCGGAGAAAGAGCGGATCGTTTAGAATTGCCATTAATGGTAGAAAATAACACCTGTAAATTTGAAACGGGTTTTACAATTTCCATTGAAGCAAAAGAAGGCGTGACAACAGGAATATCAGCCAGTGATCGGGCAACAACCATCTTAACCGCTGTTAACAAAGATGCTAAAGCTGATGATTTGGCCAGACCCGGACATGTGTTTCCATTAAGAGCTAGAGGTGGCGGTGTGATGGTTCGCGTCGGGCAAACTGAAGGTTCTGTGGACCTGGTTAGCTTAGCAGGATTTGAACCAGCGGCTGTTATCTGTGAAATTATGAATGAGGACGGGACTATGTCAAGAATGCCATCTTTAAAGGAGTTCAGTGAAGCACATGGCATCGGAATTTGTACCATCGCAGATTTGGTTAAATATCGCACCAGAACCGAGCGTTTTGTCAAAAAGGCAGCTGAAACGATGATTCCCAGCCAGTATGGTGGAGACTTTAAAATGATTGCGTATGAAAATAGTGTGGATAATCTCACTCATATCGCAATGGTTAAGGGTGAACTCAATCCGGATGAGCCAATTCTGGTCCGTGTCCATTCCGAATGTATGACCGGTGATATTTTCGGATCACAACGCTGCGATTGCGCAGATCAACTGCATCAATCCATGGCAACCATCTCCGAGCATGGGTTTGGTGTGATTCTCTATCTTCGACAGGAAGGCAGAGGAATCGGCTTGATTAATAAACTTAAAGCATATGAGCTTCAATCCCTGGGATTTGACACAGTTGAAGCCAATGAAAAACTTGGTTTTAAAGATGATCATAGAGATTATGGAATCGGCGCTCAAATATTGTCAGACCTGGGCATAAAAAAAATGCGCTTGTTGACCAATAACCCTAAAAAAATGGTAGGGCTTGAAGGTTATGGATTAACCGTGGTTGAGCAAATTCCCATCTTAACTCAGCCTGGTACTCACAATCGGGAATACTTAAGGTGCAAACAACTGAAAATGGGTCATGCGCTACAAATGAATTAAAAAAATATTTCTTATAAAGCAGACAATATTCTTATAGTCATCAATTTGACGCATTGTGGCATCTATTTGAAACCACAAGAACAAGTTCTGAAGAGTTTTCAAACAAATACCACAAAGCTCTGACAAAAACCATATGAATGGCTGTTACAATGATATTGAATCAATCAAAACTATTAAAGGGAAACAAAATGAAAATCATAGAAGGCAACTTAAGCACCCAGGGGAAAAAATTTGCAATCATCGCAGGACGATTTAACGATTTTATCACCAACCGTTTAACCGACGGTGCTACTGACGCATTAATCCGCAGTGGTGCGGTGGATTCAGATATTAGTATTATCAAAGTACCGGGGGCTTTCGAAATTCCGCTGGTCGCAAAAAAAATCGCTGAAAAAGGAAATTACGATGCTATTATTTGTGTCGGAGCTGTCATAAGAGGGGCCACCTCTCACTACGATTATGTCTGTGCAGAATTATCAAAAGGGATCGCTCATGTTAGCCTTGACAGTGGTATACCGGTAATGTTCGGCGTGTTGACCACCGACACCATTGAACAGGCTATTGAACGGGCAGGGTCAAAAGCTGGAAATAAAGGCTGGGAAGCAGCTGTTGCAGCCATAGAGATGGTAAATTTAATAGAGGGTCTTTAGGCCGATCCTCTTTATGGTTCTTTGGCTTTGTAAATATTTTGTTTTCTTATCTCCATATGGCATTCAGGTTTTACAGGAGTCTTAAAACCAAACTGCTTGTATAGTTCCTGTGCATCTGAAGTTATCAGATGCCAGCGCTTCAAATCTGCAAACTCCGGAGCGTTCATAATAAACGTTATTAGCTTTTTTCCCAAGCCCTGTCCTTGCTTTTCCGGAATGATAAAAACATCCGCAATATAGGCAAAGCTGGCAAAATCTGTGACTACTCTCGCAAATCCAACCTGAGCTTCGTCTTCATAAACCCCGAAACAATGAGAATTGTTAATTGATTTCTTGACGATTTCAATAGGTATGTTTTCTGCCCAGTAGGAGCTTCTTAAAAAATTGTGAATGACATCAATATTCAATAACGATTTATCTGTGAAAATATAAATATTTTTTAACATGTTTTAACTAATAAATAGGGATAACAATGCAAGTATCAGCAGAACCTTCGATAGGCTGACTTTAACAAAAGTTAAAATCTAAGACAATCATTTGGATCAGATAAAAGACGAGAAAAGATTTGATGTCAAAACTGTTTAACGGATAAAGTGATTAAACGGGATAAGAGTTCTGAACTTTTTGAAAGAAACAATTCAAATTCATTGACGGCCTCATTTCCACCACTATCAGAAATAACCCGAACAATCACATATGGAATTTTGTTTGCCTGACATGTATAGGCTAATGCTCCACCTTCCATTTCTGTACATGCGGCACTAAATTCTCGTTGCAGCCATTTTATCGTTTTCGGATCAGAGACAAACTTATCTCCTGATACAATGGTTCCTACCATTAAATTGGGAATCTCAGGTTTACCTTCAAACATATCATCAAAAACTTCCAGAACCGCTGACACCATAGCGGGGTCCGCTTCAATCAATCTATCACGATCTGCAATTTCACCCCGACGCCGACCAAAGGCTGTAAGATCTACATCAAATTGGACGGCATGAGATGATACGACGACATCCCCCTGCTTCAAACCGGGCAATAAAGAACCGGCAACGCCGCCAAAAATAATTTTTTCACAATTGAAAATATCTACCAAAATCTGTGCACATAGAGCAACATTTACTTTTCCAACGCCACATTTTACAGCGGTAATTTTTTTCTCATTAATCTTCCCGGTATAAAACCTGAACTGTGCCTTTTCAGTGATTTCATATTTTTTGATATGTTCATAAATAAGGGCTATTTCTTCATCAAGTGCTCCAATTATCCCAATCACTATTCCTCTCCGATTTTGTACGTTTTTATAGATTAATCTTTTATTTATGCCAGTTTCATCCGATTAATTTAAGCTGTCGATTGCTCACGAAAAACTATTATAAACCTATTTTTTTTCCCGGGTCAAATTTTGACCTATCATATTCACGAATATGTTTGTTCTCATGATTCGTTGCATCTCTATAAGTAGCACAATCTAAAAGTCGAAGGATGAGCAAATACGGTGTTCAGTATATTGATTGACTTTCCATAACAAACTGACGGAAGCAAATAAATTTAAAATTCCCATTGTGATTGACTAATGCACAATCATCCCTAAATAAGCCACAACTTCCTGATGATCACCAGTTACAATTCCTGAATGTGTATAGTCCACCTGCTCCACTTTTTTAGCACCCAATTGATTTGCCGCAGATAACATTATCGCAGTGGGTGAGACACCACACATGGATATATGATTTTCAAAAACAGTATTCAATAAACCTTCCGGGTCTTTTTTCAATATTTGCATGATCGCCAGTCCGTCTTTTTTTTCTGCTTCCTGGGCACTGATAAAATGGCTCATATCAGTGGAGGCCACAATCAGAGTTTCAGGGTATTTTTGAACCACTTTCGCCAAATCCCGTCCTGCAGCTATCAGTTGATCAATATTTCTGGATGAAATCGTTATTGGGAGAATTTTAGTTTTTGAATTTAAATATTGGATAAAAGGTACCTGAACTTCCAACGAATGTTCTTGTTTAGCAACTCCGGGATCCGCTTTAAAAATTTTAGATTCAGACAACAATTCTGATCTGAGAAGATCATCAATTTCTATTTCTCCCAACGGTGTCACCCAGGATTCATTAGCATCAACCGCAAAAGCATGACCTCTACCGGAATGATTTACCCCTAAAATAATGACAGAATCAGGAATATTCACTTGTCCATAGACCTTTCCGGCACAGGCACCGGAAAAAATATAGCCAGCATGCGGTACGATTACACCAATGGCTTGCTTTTTTTTCAGAGGTTCAAAAATCATTGATGCCAGATCTTCTTTTAAATCGCTGCATTTATTGGAATAAAAACGGCCAGCGACAGCAGGGTATCGTTTCATAATAATCTCACTTTTAATTGTTGATACATCTTTATTTAACAGGAATAACACCTCTTTTAAAAGCTTCTTTTTCAGAAAATGTGTATTTATCATATTGGTAACCATCCACCAACCATAAGAATAGTTATCATGATGAAATACAATGGTGATCTGGATAATGCCATGGAACTTCATAATGATGTTCCACAAGGATTGAGTTCTGCAATCTTCACCAATGATCTCCTTGAATCCGAATACTTCCTGAGTTGTTTAGGTAGTGATTGTGGTATCGCCAATGTCAATTTAGGCACCAGTGGCGCCGAAATCGGATTGGCATTTGGGGGCGAAAAGGAAACCGGTGGTGGCAGGGAAAGCGGTTCAGATGCTTGGAAATACTATATGCGCCGCCAATCTACGACAGTAAACTGGAGTGGTAAAACAGTCCTGGCTCAGGGGATTCAATTTTAACATATTACAAAACTGTAGGATGGGCCTGGGTCGCACCTGAGTCGCACGCCCATCTTCTTCAGCGTGGGCAAAAAAAGCTGCCCACCCTACACATCTGCGTAAGATCATTGCTTATATGTTACCGGGCATCGATTTGGCTTGCACAGGATAACGAGCACCCCGAGTTCATCGTAAACACTTTACTAAATACCAGGTTTAATAATTCAGAACAAGCCCGACGCCGACTTCTTTTACTTCAACCACTTTTGACAGAGCTATTTTCGATTTTAAGTCAGTACAATGACAAGCGTGGATTATTTTCAGGTCCCCAGGTGTGATCCAGGTGACTATATGATAAAGCAACATAATCAAGATGGGTAAGGTTCAGACCCATTTTTTGAGCATTTCGTAAAAAAATATCAGAATAACCAGTATCGAATAAAACCCTGAGGCCTTCAACTTCTATTAAAACTGAAAACCCCGGTTCTGCCAGGTAATATCTATCAACCAGGGTATTATTATCCACCAAAACATGTATTTTCATAATCGTTTTCAGTATAATTCTGGGGTTGTCATTAACAACGGAATTTTCAATTTTTGCAAAAGGTTACTAAGGTAATTAACAACTGTTTTAACAGTATTCATCATAAAAATTAAATTATTTTGTACCCGGAAGATAAAACTGTCCAGCGCTATTATTTTGATTGCAGAGAGTAGCAATAACCGTTATTCTGAATAAAATTTATTAGGAGTTTAACTATGTCTGAAATGATGAATCACCGCTGTATGTATTGTACATTCGTATACGACCCCAGTTTTGGAGATCCGGAAATCGGAATTCCTGAAAACACCTCTTTTGACGATTTACCCGAAGACTGGATCTGCCCGGAATGTGGTGCCAATAAAGATGATTTTAAACCGATGGCTAAAATATAATTCATTACCCCACTGACTTTTAATAGTGTCTTTCAAAACGTAGTCCTATCCTTCGAATAAGGCGAGATATGCAATGATAAGTCAACATCATTTAGCCAGATGATTGACCTATAGTTTTAATTTTGCGGTTGGATAATGATCAACTTTCCTAGCCAAAATCAATTCCCGAAATAATACCAGGGCCAAAAACTATACAGCGAAGAACCGCTTTTTTTTTTGTGGCACCTTACCATATATTAATATCAAACCTGATGATTACAAACAACATCATGTTGCCCACAGGCTCCCATTTAATTTGCAGAAATCATTATCAATGTATTTTAAAAGAAAAAAAAATATTGGCATCAAAAATTTTCGATTTAACCCAAATAAAAAGTTGATCATTGTGCTTTTTTCAGCTAATTTTCAAAGGAAGTATTACAATCCGAATAATTGGTTTTCTTCTATTTTCTAAAAAAGAGCCGCCAAACCAAAAGTATATAATCATCTATGAAAACAAAAAATAGCAAAGTTAGAGTGGTTCCCGTTACGATTAAAATTGTTATTTCTTTTACCTTATTTATCTTAATCTCTAATTTTTCCACAAATTATATTAATTTAATATTTAATCGAACCGAGTTATTCAAATTAATGAACCAATTGCTGATTAAAGATTTAAAAAGTATGTATTCCTATTGCAACAATCAGCATGCCATCTATCAATTTGATAACGACTTTGAAAGTTCTATTTCCAGTATTGAACAAAATGGGCGGCGAGAATTGAAAAACCAAAAAGCTGTATTGTTGGGTGTAAAGAGGGATGGAAAAATACTGCTCCAGGCTTCCCATATCGCCAAAATTGATACCTTTAATGATCAGACTGTTCTCAATCACATTAACACACAGCTGGATCAAAATCAGGATGAAGGCCAAATTCATTTTAAATTTAATGGAGAAGAATACTTTGGTGTTTATAAATATAACACTAAGTGGGACGCGTTTCTTTTAAGAGCAGAAGAACTGAATGAATTTTATGCTGAATCCCGGGCGATATTTAAAAATATTTCATATATTATTATTGCGATTTCAATCCTCATGGCAATTATTGGTGTATTAATGTTAAGGTACCTGCTGCGGTATATCCATTATATCACAGTTGAAATTCAAAGAATGATCTCATCTCAGGAACTGGGTATTATCGATCTTAAAAACGCCTCCAATGACGATATCACCTATTTGGGTGTGGCCTTCAATTCCCTTTCAAGTTTAATTAACAATCTGATTCATATCTTCCAGAAATTTACCAATCAGGATATTGTTAATAAAGCCTACAGAGAACGCGAGGTTAAACTGGAAGGTACCAGTCAGGAGCTAACGATCCTGTTTTCGGATATTAAAAGTTTTACCTTTATCACAGAGACTTTAGGAAATGAAATCATCAATTTACTGAATATGTACTACGATGATGCGATCCGGAAAGTTGTTAAAAACCAAGGCGTGATTGGCTCTATCATTGGAGATGCCATATTATCAGTCTTTGGTGTCTTAAAATCCGAGCAAAACAAATCTCATTTGGCCGTTTTAACTGCTTATGAACTCCAGGATGCTACAGAAGAACTTCGAAATAGAATGAGTGATATTAAAGCCACTATTGAAAAAGAGCAGGGAGAACTTACAGATGATGAATGGCGTGTTTATGAAGCAGTATTACTTGAAATAGGTGTTGGTATCGATGGTGGTCAGGTTTTTTATGGTACGCTGGGTTCTTATGTCAGGATGACTAACACCGTTATTGGAGATAATGTCAATGCTGCATCCAGGCTAGAGGGATTAACACGGGTCTACAAAATTCCAGTGATTTGTTCAAAATTTGTAATGAACGATATTAAGAACAATGTCTCTGATCACGGCATCGAATTCTATGAAATTGATACCGTCCAGGTGAAAGGTAAAACAACTGGTAAAAAAGTCTTTTGGCCAATCACACGTGAGCTTTTTACCGAAGATTTGAAAAAACAAATGACGGATTTTCAAATAGGATTAGAACAGTATTACAACGGTAATTGGCCCGAAGCGAATCAATCATTCAATAAATGCTCACTTCCATTGGCAGAAGTATTTAAATTCAGAACTCAAGAAACTTGTCCCGATAATTGGAATGGAATATGGCAAATGCAAACGAAATAGAGAAGAAAGCTAACGGTACCTCACGATTTCTTCCCAAAGAAATTAAAGATATAGATGCGGTTACTGAATTCTATGATTTAGAAACAGAGCTGATCAAAACAAAAAGAAATAAAAATCTATTACTTTATTTTTCAATATTGCTGTTTTTTACGGTGGTGATTGGCAGTGTTTTCTATTTTACAAAAATTGTAGAACAACAAAGTAAAGATTTTGAAATTAATATTAGCGACCTGGAAGATTTACGTCTCAAAGATGTTATTGATTCTGCCACACGTTATGAAAACAATCTTGACTTGTTGAAAATTCAACTGGATATCATCAAAATTAATGAGAAAAAAGAGATCTTAATTGTTCAAAAGCAATACTATCAAAATGAAATTGGTATTCTTGCAAAAGATTTAAATGATCAGAAAACAGATAAACTGATCTTAGAAAACCGAAATGCGGAATTAATTGCTATTGAAGCAATTAATTCAAATTTTAAATTAAGTACCACGAAAAAAGAACAGGAAATTTCTAAAATTGAAAGTGAAATAGAAAAAGAAAAAGAAACTGGTGAAAATCAAAAATCAAAATTTATCAGCAATATCGACAAACTAAATGCAATCAAGAATGCCAAATTAAAAAAAGAACATGATTCCGGTGTGGTTGCTTTAAAGGAATATTACGAAGCCTATGTAGACTATATCGTTTTAAAATATAATCCGGTATTCAAGTCTAAACGGATCACTAACATCATGGAAAATAAAAAAGGAATTATAAATCAATATAGTTATCTGGATTCGTTTGACGAATTTTTGTTATTTGAAGGGGTTTTTACACAATATGATTTCAAAAGTTTTCGAACAAAAATTGATAAATTCTTTGAGATTACAGATCGGCTGAATCGGATTCCTTATTTTAATTCCATCAAACCTGCAATCAAAAAAATCAATGACCTGACATACTCCATATCCCATGATTATGAAAATTTAATCAAACGCATTAAACAAGTGGTTAAGTCCAAAAATACAATCATTGCTTCAAAAAACCTGGTCATTGATACAAGAGAGGAAACGATCCGCAATAAGAATCAGGCAATTACGGCCTTGAATTCAAATCTTATCCTGGTGTCACTGGAAGTGGAAGACAAAGAGCGTATCATTCGGGAAAAAGAGCGCACCATTACAAACAAAGACCAATCCTTACAAATATACCAGAATGCTTTAACCATACTAATGCAACAGTATTCAGAGGGTGGATTTATAATACAAGTACAATCAAATCAACTCGATATTTATGTTAACCCGGCCATATCTGTTAAAACAGGAATGATCGCGGGCATTTATAGAAAGGATGAAGAGTACATCGGTGAACTTTTGATAACATCTATCGATGATACAATTAAAGCCACCGTAACCGCCTTGATTAAAAATAAGACCGCTCAGCCGTTCGATAAATTGATTTTTAGATTTTAATAGGTAATCCAAATGAAAAAACTGATTTCAATGATTCTTTTCTGTTTGTTACCGTTCTCTGTTTTTGCAGCTTATAATTGGCCAAAATATGGATTTAACGTCTTAGAACAGACTATTAATACCGCCAATAAACATATTGAGTTAACGGACCCGGATGGTTATTTATTAACCATAAAATATCAGCATCAATATGAAGAGAAACAGTTCCCGAGAATCATTGAATTAAACAAACTATTTCATTCATGGCAAAACATCGGTATTCAAAATCTACATTTTAATATTCAACAAAATTTGATTAGTATTATTGTTATTATCGATTCTTTTCAACAAGATAGTATTGATTTAAAACCGGCCATCCCTGCCGGATTTTTATTTACCGACAGTGATCATCTGAAATACAATTTCAAATTGGTAAAAAACAAAGTATTAATCCGCATTAAAGGTGACTATTTAAATGAAACAGAACTCACCCAAAAAATACAAAAAGCACTTTCAGGCTCTTTAAGCGATATTGATCAATCAAATCCAAAATCTATATACCACTTGTTGGCTCTAAAAAAAGCACACATCCGTCAGTTAAATGATGAAATTCGACAATTAAACAAGGAAATTCGACAATTAAACAAGGAAGTTCAACAGTTAAACAAGGAAGTTCAACAATTAAAAAAGGAAATTCGACAATTAAACAAAGAAGTTCAACAATTAAAAAAGGAAGTTCAACAATTAAACAAAGAAGTTCAACAATTAAAAAAGGAAGTTCAACAATTAAACAAAGAAGTTCAACAATTAAAAAAGGAAGTTCAACAATTAAATGATACCATTAAACAGGTGGAAAACAAAAATCAGCAATTAAAAAATAATATCAAACATTTAGAAAATAAAAATCAGCAATTAAAAAATAATATCAAACATTTAGAAAATAAAAATCAACAGGCTATAAGCGGTCAACAAGATCTTAAAAATAAAATAGTATCAGTAACACATCGTGCATTGCTGGAAATATTCCCGGATTTGAAACCAGTCAATGATCTAGAAAAAGGATTAGAGATCGGGACCGTTCAAAGAATCGTCACGATAGTATATGATATCCCCGGTATTACAGATGTTGAAATCAAGAATATACTGGCAGCGAATGGCATCAGCCTCCAATTAGAGGTTGTATCAAAAACTTTAGCATTGATTCAATAGGCTCTACGCTCCTCCCTGAAAAGAGCAAGGTTCTTCGGTTAAAACCGCTCTCTAATATTCGATTAGGAACTGATGGAACCGTTAAATATAAATCACTACCGGTTACATCTCTCTGAAAATTATCAAAAGCTAAGCGATATCGACTGAAAGGCAACTTAAGGCATTCCATTCAACACAGTCAAGCATTGTGATGGAATCTTTACAATGAACCCAATGCTGTGTCATCTCGACGAAGAATGGGGAGAGATCTTTTTTATCTCAATCGATAATATTTGACTTACCAGCCAGCATCAAACCATAATCACGACAATAAGCAGTCATCCTGAATTCATCACATTTGATCACCCATGATTAACAAACAAAAAGAGCAATCACCAAAAACGTTTCAACGGGGTAAAAGCTACTTAATGCATCTGGTTTCAAGATCTGCTAAAACAAGCTATGAAATACGCCAAAAACTTAGGCGCAGCGATTACAATGAAGATATCGTAGATCAGGTTATTGAATTTGGGAAAAATTATGACTTTATTGATGATCAATCTTATACTATTCGATGGTTAAAAAGCTGCGCTTCCAGAAAATTTTATGGTAAAATTAAATGTATTCAGGAACTTAAAAAGAAAGGCATTGATACAGAGATCATTAATGAGCAAATAGAGCTTTTTTTTGACGATAAAGAAATATCTGAATATCAAATCGCATTGGACTATCTCTCGAAAAAACGCCATTTGATAAAAGGGAAGGATTTATATCAACAAAAACAAAAAGCCAGCCGAATATTATTCCAGCGTGGGTTTTCAATGGATGTCATTAACCCGGTCATCAATGATTATTTTGACTCTGATTTCAATAGTGATAACAATAATAGTTATCAAAAAAGAATTTTTTAAGAAAAAGGTTGTTTATAATATTATTAATTAATTACAATTAACTGATATTCTAATTAATACTGTCAAAGCTAAATAAGGAGATCTTAAATGACACTATTTGATCAATTAAATACCGCTGAAAATTCAAATGAAGCCGTTACCAATGAAAAGCATTTGCCTCTCATTACAGTAGAAAAATTATCACCCGAAAAAATAAAGGTGAAAGTAGATGTCGGTGGTGGTAAGCATCCCAACGCAGACGATCATTGGATTCAGTGGGTCGAACTACAGATAAACGGATTATTCATCGCCCGTTCAGAATTTTCAGCAGTCATCTCTGATCCAACGGCCGAGTTTATCATTAATGCAAACCGAGCTTGTAAAATTGGAGCCTTGGCCAGATGCAACAAACATGGGCTTTGGAAATCTGAAATAGATTTCGCTTAATATTTGATCTAGTGCCAATTCGGATATTCCCAAATCAGTTAACCGTGATTTGCTTAAAGATTAGAACTTTCAAGCAAATCTCTCCATATTAAAAGCATTAGTGGCGTGTCAACATTCCAGCGTCACCAAATTTTGTCATCTCGATGAGCTTGCGAAGAGAGATCTTATCTCATCCTTATGATTTGTATTCCTGATAGAGATGTAATATTTTCTGACAGGCACCTGTAATCGGAAGTTTTTTTAATTGGGTCAATGTCACCCATATCAAGGACTCCTGTTGAGGGATTAAGGTAATATCACCCTTTATTTTAATCACCACAGGCAGAATATCTTCTTTAAAATGAGTATAAATATGCTTCACGGACATTAACTTAATTGAGACGAATTCCTGCCCACCAGAGGCCTCCGATATTAATTGATGCAATATATTTTCCTGGGATTCATTGTTCTTTTTTTCAAACTGGGGAAACGCCCACAGCCCCCCTAAAAGTCCTGTTTCTTTATTTTGAGACATTAATAACCGGCCCTTGTTTTCTACAATAAAGCTAAGCCTTTCCCTGGTTTTAGATTTCTTTTTGATCAATTTAAAAGGATATATATTGGTTTGCATTTTATCATAGCCCTGGCAAACTTCTAAAACTGGACATCGAACACAATCAGGTTTTTGGGGTTTACAAATTAAAGCACCCAATTCCATTATCGCCTGATTATAATCACCTGATTTATCGATATATAATAGCGCATCAGCTTTGGTCTGATATTGCTTATTGCTTTTTGAATCATTGACGGGTAAATCACAACAAAATAATCGCGATAGTACACGTTTTACATTACCATCAACAACAGCATATGACAGTTGAAATGCAATACTGGAAACTGCTGCCGCGATATAGGGACCAACCCCTGAAAGCTGACTGATTTCATGGTATGTTTTAGGGAATTGTCCCTGATGCTCATCGACGATTGACTTGGCCGCCTTATGTAAATTCCTGGCACGGCTGTAATATCCTAACCCTTGCCACAGTTTTAAAAGCTGTTGAAGCTCTGAGTTGGCCAATTCATAAACCGAAGGAAAAGTTTCAACAAATTTCTGATAATAGGGAATTACTGTTATGACCTGGGTTTGCTGTAACATTACTTCGGAAATCCATATCAGGTATGGATCATTCGTTAAACGCCAGGGTAAAACTCTTTTGTGCTTACTATACCAGACGAGTAGTTTAGTTTGAAACACAGTGGTTTGCTTTGGCAACATTGCTGAACAGCCCAATCAATATTATTTTTTTGCACAACATTTTTTATATTTTTTGCCACTACCACAAGGACATGGATCATTTCTACCGATTTTGGCACCAGTATTAACAACTGGTTTTTGAGGCGCTTTATCTCCCGTGTGGAAGTACCAACTACCTTCATGTTTTTTAAAAATGGAAAACTCATGATGCGTGCGGGTGACTTTATTTTCGATATAGTTGGCTTTAAACTCAATTTCTCCAACGTCATCATTTTCCTGTCCTTCTTTAGATGAAATAATTTCCAGCCCCAACCATTGAGAATCTTTTGCCCACTTAGTAGTACTTTCCTTATCAAATTGTTTCAGACTTTCAGGGTGTGTTGTCTTCTCGATATAATCAATTTCCTGACGCGTATAAGCTGAATATCGAGAACGCATCATCTGTTCAGCTGTGCCGGGAATCGCTGATCCATTTATAAATTTTTGACAACAGGTTTCATATTGTTCTTTCGATCCGCATGGGCATTGATCTTTCATATATTTCCTTTCAATCAGAATTTTTAAAAACAGGTGGTATTACATGATTAATTTTCAACAGCTTTATCATTTTGACAAATAACATTTTTTCGTAAAGTGGCATCTTTTTAAAACATTTATCATTCATTGGCAAACATTAGTGCTCAAAATACTGACCACATCATCGAGATCGGCAATAGATCATCAGAATTGAAAAATGCTGATTCAGGTAACGAATCGAGAGAAGACGAAGGAGGACTTTGTAAGGAGAGCTGTAGACTAAACCACAGCTTTTTTTAAGTTAGATGAAATTACGGTAACTTTTATCAATGCTCATGATATGTACTTGAAGCCATTCTTTGATAAATTCCAGAAAATCATGATCCACCTTACGATTTCCCTTCTCAAATTCATTTTGAAAATCCCCTAACTGCTGCAAAATCTCATTATGCTTTTCTGAATGGAGTTCTTTATCCGGATAATCGCTGGTCAGGTACAGTTTTTCTTCACTATTAAAATGTTCTGTAGTGATTTTGATCAAAGCTGTCAGGTCTTCAGAGACTTTATCTGTTTGTTGAGTTTGATGTGCTTTGGCCAGGATATTGATATACTTTATGATCTCTTTATGTTGCTCGTTAAGCTCGCTATGTCCAACGTCTAATTGATCAAACCAATAAAAGAAGGTGGACCCACCTTTGGAGAAAAACTCGACTGATCGTTTCAGGTTTTTAGCCATTTCGGTGAACTTTCCAACACTTTCCATGGTATTTTTAGCAGCTCCTCCTGCTTCGCTAATAGAAAAATTAATGGCATTAATGGCATTATCAATATTCCGTATACTTTCAGCAGAAGTAGCACTGGATGTTGCAATATCAGCAACACCCGTGGCGGCATCACTACTACTACGGGCAGCATCTTTGGCTCCCAGTGAAGCTTCATTTGTGGAGCGGGTAATATCTTGAACACCAATTGCGGCCTCTGTAACATTCACGGAGGAGTCTTTAGCAGCATTACTTACTTCATCAATTGATTTTACAATTTGCTCAGAATTTATGTTCTGTTCCTTTACTAAACCGGAAATACTTTTATTAATATCCGTAATTTCATTAATTACTTTACCCACATCTTCAGTATGCTTCATCGAAATTTGGACATGTTGTTGAATCGTATCTATTTGTTCTGATATTTTATTACTGGCTTCACCGGTTTGTTTAGAAAGTTGTTTTACTTCAGAAGCAACCACCGCAAATCCTTTTCCGGCTTCACCGGCACCTGCGGCTTCAATGGTGGCATTTAAAGCCAGCATATTTGTTTGTCCTGCCAATTTATCAATAATCACCAGTACATCATCAATTTGCTGTGTAAGGTGATTCAATTGGCTCATTGCTTTCAGATTTTCCTGGGAGTTATGAGAG
>Ga0233431_1003986_pt1 | contig 16650 bp, 17 predicted proteins | sample SI_118_April2016_FD_179867 | JGI IMG/M metagenome (GOLD analysis project Ga0233431, IMG submission 179867) | Seawater microbial communities from Saanich Inlet, British Columbia, Canada - SI_118_April2016_200_MG | ecosystem: Environmental > Aquatic > Marine > Inlet | place: Canada: British... | reverse complement strand
ACGTATGTGTCTGAGTATTCTGTATCATAATCTATACATTCTCCATCAATGTTTACGCATTCATCGCTACTGCAGCATCCAATTCTTCTGTTGCTTCCTGCGGCGGGTGGTGGTAAATCTTGATTTTGACCTGGTAAGTAACTCCAGATCCATGTTTTACCTGTCTTACTGCATTGTGTGCCTCTGCAGTCGGAATCTACTTCATCAATTTCTCCATCATTATCATTATCTAAATTATCATCACATTGAGTTTCAGTATCTGTGTATATAGTCCATTGTGATCCTGTGCAAATGTAATTTCCGCCATCACTTACTAAATTGATTTTAGAACTGGTACATTCTTGCCATCGATTAAAGCTTCCGCATATCCATGATGGGTTTAGTATCATATCAAATGGATAGCATGAACCTGATGCTGAAGTGCATTCATTTGTTTCACAACAGTTGATTCGTCTTTCTCCATCTTCATTTTCGGGAGGCGCGGTGTCGTAATTTTCTCCTGCTACATGACTCCAAATCCATACTTTTCCTGTATCGCATGATTGGCCTCTACAATCTGGATCAATCGTGTCAAGTAATCCATCTTCATCATTATCTACGGTGTCTGTGCATTCAGTTTCTGTATCTGGCGTTTCTTCTGTTGATACTTCAGGTGCAGGATCTGCATCGGGTGGTGGTGTTTCTGGAAGAGGATCTTCGTCTGTGCTAGGTGCATCACTTGTTCCGGGCGTTGAAGCGACATCTGTTCCTGGTATAGGAGCATCACTTGTTCTAGGTGTGTCTGGACTAGAAGGTGTTCCGGGCGTTGAAGCAGTAGCGGTTCCTGGTGTAGGAGCATCACTTGTTCCGGGTGTGTCGGGACTAGAAGGTGTGCCAGGTGTCGAAGCAGCAGCAGTGCCTGGTGTAGGAGTATCTGTTGTTCCAGGTGTTGAAGTAGTGGTCGTACCTGGTACTTCCCCTTTTGTTTCTACAAGCTGTTGTTGTTTTATGTATTCAATATCTATTGTTTTACCATCTTTGTTGTAGTATAGCCCGCTTTTTTCATCATAATAGAATTTTTCTTTACTTTCTTCGTCATAATATTCTTTGACTTTCTCATCAGAGAATGTTTTTTCACTTTCACTATTTGCTGAATCTTCGTGTTCAGAATCTTGGAAAATATCTCTTGCTTTATCATATAGTACTAGAACTCCAAACAGAATTGCAATGATGATTAATATTGTTAAGAAGATGTAAAGTAGCTCTTTTACGCGAACCACCTCTTTTTGGTCTTGAGCAACCATCTTGAATGTTTACTTATTGGACTTGGGTTTATAAACATTGTTTTTAATTTTATTGAATCTATCTTTGTTTCTTTTAGTCGAAACCTTTAAAAAGCAATAGATGTGTTATTTTAGTATGTTTGGTAAGCACAAGTTTAAGGATACTTCTCAGATCAAAGTTGCTGATAAGATTATTGGACAAGTGATTGGTCAGGATTCTGCTGTCGAGATAGTTAGAAAAGCTGCATTGCAAAGAAGGCATGTGTTGCTGATAGGTGAACCCGGTACAGGTAAAAGTATGTTGGGTTTGGCTCTTGCAGATTTGTTGCCTAAAGAAAAATTAGTAGACTTAGTTTCATTTCCTAATCCTAATGATGAAAACCAACCATTGATAAGGTCTGTACCTGCAGGTAAGGGTAGAGAACTTGTTGCAAATGCTAAATTGCAGTCAATGGCGAGTTTTAAGAATCAAACTATTTTTTTAATAATTGTTGCAGTGGCTGTGACGTTATTACCTTACTACTTTTGGAAAACTGGTGCGTTCTCTGACGTTATTTATGCTGCGTCAATGATAACTGGTATGGTATTTATTGTTGGATTTATGTTGTTTTTGAACTTTGGTAAGAAGATGAGTAATACTAAAGTAAATGCTCCTAAATCTATTGTTGATAATTTTAAGAAAGATAAAATTCCTTTTTTAGATGCAACCGGTGCTCATGCTGGTGCATTGTTGGGTGATGTTTTGCACGATCCATTTCAATCGGGTGGTCTTGGTACTCCTGCAAATGAAAGAGTAGTTGCGGGAATGATTCATAAAGCGCACATGGGTGTATTGTTCGTGGATGAAATTGCAACTTTACAGCCGCATACTCAGCAAGAACTACTGACTGCGTTACAAGAAGGTAAATATGCTATTACTGGTCAGAGCGAGAGAAGTGCTGGTGCGATGGTTAGAACTGAGCCTGTACCTTGTAGCTTTGTTATGGTTGCTGCAGGTAATTTGGAAACAATAAAACATCTGCATCCTGCTTTGAGATCGAGAATCCGAGGGTATGGTTATGAAGTTTTCATGAATGAAACTATGAAGGATACTGTTGAAAATCGTTATAAGATTGCAGTCTTTGTAGCTCAAGAGGTTACTAAGGATAAGAAAACTCCGCATTTTAGTCGAGCAGCGACAGAGTATATGATTATTCAAGCACAAAAGATGGCTAATCGTAAGAATCATTTAACTGTTAGATTGAGAGAGTTGGGCGGTCTGGTTAGAGCTGCAGGAGATGTTGCAAAAGAGATGAATTCTAAGTTGGTTGAGAAAGAGCACGTGATTAAAGCAAAAAAGATTGCTCGACCATTAGAACAGCAAATTGCTGATAAACATATTGAACGAAAAAAAGAGTATGAAGTTATTGTTACTAAAGGTCATAAAGTTGGTAGAGTTAATGGATTAGCAGTTATCGGTGGTGGGAGTGCATTTTCAGGAATATTGTTGCCTATTGAATCTGCGGTTACGCCAGGTGGTAAGGAGAATAATATTATTGCTACAGGTAAATTAGGTGATATTGCTAAAGAAGCGGTTACAAATGTTTCTGCAATTATTAAGAAATACTTTGGTGAAGATATTAAAGAAAAGTATGATATTTATGTTCAATTCTTGCAGACTTATGAAGGTGTTGAAGGTGACTCGGCATCGGTGGCAATTGCTACTACAGTTATTTCTGCCTTTAAGAATATTCCAATTAAGCAGAACATTGCTATGACTGGTAGTTTATCTGTCAGAGGAGAAGTTTTACCAGTAGGTGGTGTGAGTGCTAAGGTTGATGCGGCAATTGATGCTGGCATTGAGGTAGTTATTGTTCCTAAGTCGAATATGGCTGATATTGTGATTGATAAAGACGATTTAAAGAAGATTAAATTGGTTCCGGTAACTAATATTGTTGAAGTGCTTAAAGTAGCACTAGATTGGAAAGGTAATCAAAAGATTTATCGTCAGATATTGAATGCTAACGGTAATTAAAGTGAATAGTAAGGTATTTTTGATTGGGTTGTTGATTGTTCTTTGTTCTTTTGTAGTTAGCGCTGCTGATTTTGATATTGATATTCCTGATTCTGAAGATTATTGTAACTGTGATGCAGATTGTGAAGATGCTGATTATTATGAGTCTTGTTTAGTTGAAGGTCATGATTGGTTGGCTGTTACTAATACCAAGTCCGGTGAATATATGGATGAGGCGCATGATGCTGGCTATAACGGTGTTTGTGTTATAGTTAAGTTGGGTAAAGAGGTGATTAGAAAACCAATATCTAATGATTGTGAGTTTACTTATGAGGCTTCTGAAGACGAAGATGAAGAAAAGCTTGAAGAGGAAGAAGATGCTGATGATGGTTTGGAGATTGTGATTGCTGCTGATGATGAAGATGATGATGAGCCTGTTGTTGAAGATGAAGATGATGGGGCGGAGATTGAGGTGGTTACTGAAGAAGATGAAGATGAGAAAAATCTGACTGTGAAAACTTTTTTTGGTGTTGATGTGTTTCAGGATGGTGAAGGTGTATCTGGTCCTATGAATAATGCTACTAGAGTTGCGATTGCTGTTGTTGCTATATGTTTCTTTGTTTTAATTGGTTGGCTTGCTTACTTGTTTAAGAGTAAATAATTCTAAAGTTTTTCCCAGAGAACGTCAAAATCTTTCTTGTACCCTTCGTATATTTCTTTGCTGGCTATTTTTATCGCGAATGGATTTGGTCCTTTTAGCACTTGAATAACTACTTTGTCATCGAAGATGAATGTTGTTGCACAGTTTTCTGCTTCTTCGGGGAGATACTTTATCTTGAATTTTTTAAACTTTGCGAGAGGGGTTTTCTTTGCAGATTGTGTGGCTATGATCTTTGCATTAGGACTTTGAGAAATTTCTTTAACAATATGTTTTCCGCTAAATGGTAAGAACTCATATATGAAGCCTGTTGCGTTTATGGCTCTGAAGTCTTTTGTTTTTCTTAATTCATCATGCACGAATCTTATTCCATCGCTGCCTTCAAATATTTCAATTCTTTTTTCAGTTATGGGATTGATGTTAATTTTGTTTATTTCTTTTATTAGATCTTTAGCTATGCTTTCTTTTTCTTTTATTTCGCTAAGTAAAGAGTCAGGTTTTGATATTGAATAGTATCTTTTCTTTTCTTTATTGATGTATGTGACTAGGCTTTTTTCTGATAACTGTTGTAAGATGTTGTATGTTGCAGTTCTGTTTGAGTTAGTTCTTTTAGCTATGGTGTTGGCTGTAGATTCGCCTGTTTTTGCAAGTGCTAAATAGATGTGTGATTCTTTCTCTGAGAGGCCTATCTGTTGTAATTTTTCAATCATGGGGCTTTTATTGCTGTTTTATTATATAAATGTTGTCATATTATGTGACAACTTATTCTTAAATATCTTTGCGTATTTGATGTCTTTGGTGGTTTAGAATGATGTCGCGAAAGCAGATATGGGTATTGTTGGCAGTGTGTTTTTTGTTGTTAGCTTTGCTTTTGCAAGGCTGTAAAATGATTGATGGTGGTGTGATAACTGGTGAAGTGGTTTCTAGAGTGCCAGTTGATAATGTTAAGATTGGAGTAATAACTGGTCTTTCTGGTGAGAACTCTTTGTATGGTGAGTATGCTATGAGAGGATTAGAGTTGGCTTTAGAAAAAGTTAATGCTGAAGGTGGTGTTGATGGCAGAAAAGTTGAATTGTTGTATGAGGATAATCAGTTTAATCCTAAGTTGGCAATAAATGCTGCAAGGAAATTAGTTGAAATGAATAAAGTTGATGCCTTGATAACATTTGGTGGCGCGTCTTCTACTTTGGCGGTTATGCCTTATGCTAATGAAAAGAAGATTGTTCAAATGGAGGCGGTGTGTTTAATTCCTGCTTGTCATACTAAAAATGATTATTTATTTAGAGTATCTGGACCTGGTGAATTGCAGATGAGGTTTTTGTCAGGATATTTAGTAGATGAGATTAATGTTTCTAATGTTGGTTTGTTGTGGGTAAATAATGATTATGGGTTGGCGCAAAAGAACGAGTTCTTGAATGTTTTTCCTGGAAAAGTTGTAGACGATAGTTTTGATCAAGGTGAAACCAATTTTCAATCACATTTGGTGAAGATGTTGTCTGCAGATGTTGAATTAATTGTGGTTGTGTCTTATGCTGAGGTTGGTTCTATACTAAAACGCGCGGGTGAACTTGAGATTGGTTTGCAAATTGTTGGTACTACTGGTTCTCAGTCTGCTGATGTTTTGCGTGTTGCAGGAGAGTATGCTGAGGGGCATGAGTTTTCTTATTTTAGTTTAGATTTGGATAATGCGGTTGCCCAAGAGTATGCTGAGAAGTACTTTGAATTGTATAGCGAATCTGCTGAGATTTACGGTGCTAAAGGTTTTGATGCTTTGTTGGTCTTGGTAGAAGGGATGCGCGGGTGTGAGGACACTGATTGTGTGTTGGATTCTCTTTACTCTATTCGGAACTTTCCTGGAGCGTCAAACTGGATTACTATTGATGAGTATGGTGATTTGGTAGATGAGAAGTATGATCTGAAATTAGTTCATGATGGGGAGTTTGTTTTACTTCATTAGTGAACAAGAATATTTATTATACTTCTCTTGTTTCTTTTCTTTATGCCACACATACATGATGCAATTGATTTTTGTTCTGAAGTTTTTATAGTGAATGGTGGTAAGGTTTTATTGAGAAAACACGATAAACTTGGTATCTGGCTGAGCGTAGGTGGGCATATAGAGTTGGGGGAAGATCCTGATGAGGCTGCTGTGAGGGAAGTTAAGGAAGAAGTTGGCTTGGATGTTACTTTGTATGGTGTTGGTGATCATTCTTTCTTAGATCGTAATGGGCAAAAGTTGTTGACTGTACCACAGTTTGTGTCACGTCATAGAATTACTGATACCCACGAGCATGTTGCATTTATTTTTTTTGCAAAAAGTGATTCGACAGAAGTTAAGCTTTCGGAGACTGAAGTGACTGAAGATTGTAGGTGGTTTACTTTAGAAGAGTTAGACGATCCTAAGTATGGTGTTAATGATGATGTTAAACATTATGCCAAAGAAGCGTTAAAGATATTATCTCCATAGAACTTCTACTTCGTCTGTTCTTAAGTATGGTTGTATTGTTGCAGTTTCTGCTTCGTCCGATTTTCTTCCTGCTTGGAATTCGATTAAGCCTTGCCATGCGATCATTGCTGCATTGTCAACTAAGAATTGGTTTTCTGGAACAAATAACTTTGCGCCACGTTCTTTACACATGATTCTGGCCATTTCTTGTAATCGTTTATTGCATGCTACTCCTCCGCCAAGAAGAAGTTCATCTTTATCGCAATGTGCCATGGCTCTCTCTGCTGTTTCAATCATCATCGCAAAAACAGTTTCTTGTAGTGAGTAACATAAATCTTCAACTTTATATTCTTTTGATTTGTATTTTGTTTTCAGATTGGTTAAAATTCCTCCAAAAACAACATCCATGCCTTTAACACAGTAAGGTAAGTCAATTAATTCTTCTTTATTTCCTTCGAGAGCTAGTTTTTCTATCTTTGGTCCACCAGGAAATCCGAGTTTAATATGTCTGGCAAATGAATCAATGAAGTTTCCAATTCCAATATCTAGTGTTTCTCCAAAAATTCTATACTTTCCACCATCATATGCGATTACTTGGGTGTTTGCGCCGGAGCAGTATAGTAAAACAGGATCTTTGGAACCGGTGGTCATGTCCCCTATTTCTAAGTGTGCTATGCAATGATTAACTCCAACAAAAGGAATATCGTGTAGTGTGTGTAATGCTTTAGCAACCATGTTGCCGAGTCTTAATGTGTGTCCAATGCCTGGAGAAGATGAATAACTAATTAGATCAACATCTTTGATTGATACGTTAGCTTTGTCTAAAGCTTTTTTGATGATCTCATCACAGCATGCAACATGGTGCTGTGCAACTTCAAAAGGCTTCATTCCGCCTTCTTCTGTGGTAAAGAGATCTCTCTCGTTTGAGAGTACATCTCTATCCTTAATTATTGCAGCTCCGAATGTGTGTGCTGTGCTTTCAATACCTAGTACTATCATTTTCAATGCCTTTAGTTAGGAAAAACTATATAAATTATATTTAAACTTTAGTGCTGAGTTGTTGTTTATGTGAGGTAAATGATATGAGTAGAGAAGGCAGCGTAATACCTAAAAATGAACTTATGGGGGCTATTAATGGTTATAACCCTAATGCTGACATCAAGTTAATAGAAAAAGCCTATGATTTTGCTAGTGAAATGCACAATGAGCAAAAAAGAGCATCTGGTGAACCTTATTTTGTGCATCCTGTCCAGGTTGCCGGATTACTTACGCAATTAAATGCTGACTCTGCAACTATTTGTGCTGCTTTGCTTCATGATGTTGTGGAAGATACTAATGTTTCAATTGAAGAAATTAAAGAAAAGTTTGGTGATGAAGTTGCTGGGTTGGTCGAAGGATTGACTAAAATTGAAAGCATTCATTTTGAATCTAGAGATGACTATACTGCGGAGAATTTGAGAAAAGTTCTTTTTGCAACTACTAAAGATATTAGAGTTATGTTGGTTAAACTAGCAGATAGATTGCATAATATGCGAACGTTGAAATTTAAATCTCCTGAGAAACAAAAACGTATTGCTGAAGAGACTATGAATATCTATGCGCCGATTGCACATAAGTTGGGAATACCTACGTTCAAAGGTGAGTTGGAAGATTTGAGCATGAAGTTTATTCTGCCGAAAGAGTATGAGGCATTAAAGAATAATATTGATACTAAACGAGGAGCCAGAGAGCATGCTACTACGGAATTTATTGATGTTATCAAAAGCAATCTTTCTCAGCATAACGTTGACGCTGAAGTTTATGGTCGAGCAAAATATTTCTATAGCATCTATCGTAAGATGAAAAGAGATAATAAAGATTTTAGTGAGATATACGATTTAATTGCAATACGAATAATTGTTAAAACAATTCCTGAATGTTATACTGCTTTGGGTGTTGTGCATGATTTGTTTAAGCCGATGCCTGGCAGGTTTAAAGATTATGTTTCTGTTCCTAAAGCTAATGGCTATCAATCCTTACATACTTCTGTCGTCGGAAATCACGGGAAGGTTCTTGAAGTGCAGATTAGGTCCGAGGATATGGAGCATCTTGCAGAAGAAGGTGTGGCTGCGCATTGGAGATATCATAATGTTGAGAGAGACAAGAAGTTTGATAAGAAGATTGAGTGGTTGAAGCAACTATTGCAGTGGAAAACTGATGCAAATGCTAAAGATTTCATTGAAACTTTGAAGATTGATTTGTTTGAGAAAGAAATTGTTGTGTTTACTCCAAAAGGAACTCCTATTTCGTTACCTGAAGGTTCTACTCCGGTCGATTTTGCGTTTGAAGTGCATACTAATGTGGGTTTGCATTGTTCTAAAGCAGAAGTTAATGGTAAGATGGTGCCTTTAGATTATTTATTGCAAAGCGGGGATATAATTAATGTGATTACTCAGAATAATGCATCTCCTTCGAGACAGTGGTTGAAGTTTATTAAAACAAGCAAATCAAGGAGTAAGATTAGGAAAGCATTGAATATTGAGTATGATCATGATCATAAAGCTGCAAGAAAATCTGAGTTGGATGATCCTGAACTGTCTGAGGCGGCACTTTTAGATTTGATTAAAACAGATGTTAAAAAGAAGTCTCAAATGAAACTCTCTAAGTGTTGTAGTCCTATGCATGGTGATGATATAGTTGCATTCTATACTAAAGATGGAAAGGTTACTGTACATAAAGCGGACTGTCCTAATATTCATGCATTAGATGAGAATAAAAAAGTTGATGTTAGTTGGAGACTTAAGGGTGATGAAGGTATAGTAAAGATTAGAGCTATGATTGATGATAGAGTTGGTATATTAAGTGAGATTTTGGGAATGATTTCTCAAGATGGCATTAGTGTTTGTTCTATTAACTCCAATACTCACAAGGAGAGGGTTTCTGTTACATTTGCTTTAAGACTTCCCGAGAATCTTGAACCTGAACAGTTGGTGATTAAAATAAGGAATATTAGTGACGTGGTGGCTGTAGAGATAGTTAACTAGTGCTATATAATCTAAAGAATCCTCGTACTGTTGATGATAATCTTTGTCTTACTACGGGCGAGTCTAATATCCTTTTGACTTCTTCGTGATCTGCCGGGTTGTCTCCGTCTTCTGAAATCTTGTTAGTTATGCATGACATACCAACTGCTTTCATTCCTCTGCCTCTTGCTACAATAACTTCGCCTGTCGTAGACATGCCAACAGCGTCTGCGCCTTCTGCTATTCTAAAAGCTCTTGACTCGCCTTCTGATTCGTAGGATGGGCCAGTGACTCCCATGTAAACTCCTTCGTGGAGATGATCTTTGTGATCTTGACCTGCTAAGTGAAGTAGTTTTCTTAATCCAGAATCGTATGTTGGATTCATAGGTGGAAATCTCTCGATTCTTTCTTCGGTGTCGACTCTTTTGAAATGGCGATGTGTTCCTAGTAATGGGTTAGGCTGTTTATGAATATGAGAGGATATTATCATTATATCTCCTACTTCGTATCCTAAGCATAATCCTCCTGCTGCGTTTGTGACAAAGTAGTTTCCAACTCCTAGATTTGCTAAGACGTTAACTGCAAATGTTGTTCTTAACATTCCGTAATTGTATGGTAAATCTCCGTATTCATAGTAGTGTGTTCTTCCCGATAGTCCAATTACTGGAACGCCTTCAAGATTACCGATTATTAAGTTACCATCGTGTCCTTCTACGGTTGGTACGAGAAAGTTAGGAATATCTGCATAAGGAATTACTGTAGCGTCTTCTATGATTTCTGCAATGTCTCCTAATCCCGAGCCTAGCGTTATGCCGAATTTTGGTTTAAGAGAGCCAAGTCTTGCTCTTATGTGATCTGCTGTTTCCTCAACTTTTGCTTCGTAGTCTCTATTGAATGCAAGTGCTTCTTCTAATGTTATTAAAGTCATTTTCAGTTTTTGTTTTGTTCTTATTTATATTATTTCTCTGATGCGCGGTGTCTTTCGATAAATGCTAAAGCATCATCAAAGTTCTTAGCAAAGTGTCCATGAGGGTGTTCAAGTAAATATGGAACCTCATATCCTTGTGTGGCTTCTGATTCTATTAGTACACCATAGCCTCCATTAAGTAGCACTGGAGCAACATCTAAGAAGAAGTTATCTCCAATTACTGCTATCTCATTTAAATCTGGATGAAACTCTCTAAGCTTGTCGAGGTATGTTGGTCTGTCTGGGTTTATTGGAACAGGAAATCCTGGGGGTTGAATTTGGCCATTTTCTGATTCAACATTCATTTTGAAAGTGAGGCCTATTATGTGTAACTGAACTTCTAGTCCATCTAGTCGGGATAGTTTTCTTGCTATTGAATCTTCTCTAGAGTTTGAAGCAATAGCTGTGTTGCAAGGGAACATATGTGCTAATGCATTAAGATATTCTGCAGCGCCATCTCTGAAGAATGTTCTTCTTTGTGGGTCTGCTGCCTGGTAACAGTCTTCTTTTATCCTTTGGACATCATCTTCGGTTCTGAGTGCGGTACAAATGTCTATTTCGGATAGAGTACCTCTTAGGATTCTCCGCATGAATTCAATATGTGTTACGGTGTTTGCTCCAATTGGGTCTCCTTTAGTTGGACCGGAGAAGATGCCATTATGTCTATGTCCATATTTGAGTGGATCTGTTTCCATATCGTGCCTTACTGTTTGGAGTGCTTCAAGATATTGTTTACTGGGCATACTAGTTAATTTGAGAAATTTTGAAGAGTATGCTTGAAAGAATGAGTCTAATTCCAGCTCCCTAGTTACTGTGCCGTCCAGATCAGATGCAATTTTAACAATTCCCATCGATCCTTTCGGGGGGTAGTTACATTATATAAACTTAATTGTGCTTGACTGCGAGTAAACTTTAAATAATATCTACTCTCAAGTGTGTTAAAATGATGGAATCAAAGGTATATGAGGTAACGGCTAAGTCCGCAATGATTGGCAGGAAGCCAAGAGCTAATGAGGGTGAATTTAAGACTCTTTCAATATCATATTTTGATGTTAATAATCCTCACAAAACTGGAGAATTTCCTACAAAGGTTCTGGAGTTTCCTGATGTGGAGAAAGTACGTATATTGGGGCTTAACATGTCTTATTATCTTGAGGGTAATGATATAGTTATTAATGATCTAAATAGTATTAAGGTTCAAGTTTCGGGTTCGAAAGCTTTGATCACTGGTGATCAGAAGTTTATTGAGAATAGAGATATTTGAGAATGAAGAACGATTTATGTGAGGATCATGCATGTAATGGCTGTCTTAAATTTAATGAGTTTGGTAAGTCTTGTTGGGTCTTCTGGGAGCGAAAGAAAGAGTGTAGTATGAAAGTCGCTACGAATGATGCCTGGCAAAAAGAAAAGCGTGTTCTTCAACAATAATTCTTTCTTATATTGTGAGTAGTGCTAATGCGGTTGTCGTTATTTGGCCAAATAAGAATGCGTTTAGAAATAAGTTTATTGTTGCTCCAGGTATGTCTCTGAAGAATCTTTCTTTATTTGTGAAGTAGGTAATGTTTGAGAGAATTATGCTTCTTGCGCTGGCCATTATACATACAAACCAGGTGTGTCCTAACATTAGAACTAGTGGTGCTATGAAACAAAGTCCGACGTGGATGCCTAATTTAACAAGTAGAAATGCACAGATTCTGCCATTTATTGATTCTGAGATCAAAATCATTGCGGTCGCAAATAATGCGCCGGCAAAGGGGTTGAAGGCTATTGAAAGCATGATTGAGTAAAAAGTGATTAGTTCAATTCCTAGGTTGATCTCTGTTCGGTATCTTAATGTTGCAACAAGAAGTGTGGTTATAACCATACCTGCTAGTGTTCCTAGCAGCGCAACTCTTTTTCCAAGAACTAGGATAACTATTAGCGCTATTGGTATGTACCAATATTTGAATGCGAGATCGAGAAAATTGATTTTAGGTTTTGGCGTTCTTTCTCGTTTTAGTTGATCTTGCTTTTCTTCAACTATGTCTGTGTATTGGAATTGCATTTTACTAGCTCTTGAATTTGTTGAATATCATCTAGGAGATAATCAGGAGATGCGTTGGCTAGTCTTTCTGCCGATTGCCATCCGTTTGGAATTGCCACAGAGATAAAATTATTTTCTCTTGCGGTTTTGATGTCTACTAACATGTCTCCTACCATTAACACTTCTTGTGGGTTAGTGATGTTTAACTCTTTTACTATTTTTCCAGTGTTTTTTTCGCACTTGGTTCCATCTTGGTATAGGCTGTCTCCGCAACTAATTGAGTGAAATAGTTCTGTTATTCCTAGACTGTTTAATTCTTCTGTTAGATCTTTTTTGTTTCTTACTGTTAATAATCCTATTTTTATTCCTTCATTTCTTAAAAATTCAAGCGTTTCTTTTGTGTGTTGTTGTAGCTTAAGAAATTCTTTTGATAGCATCTTGTGAGATTCTCTGTATATATCTTGATGTGTTTTAATATTTATTTGTTCTTCTTTTACTCCATTCTCAATGAAAAACTCTTGCCAGGGAAGTCGAAATGTGTCTCTGAATCTTTGCATATCGATTTTGGGGACTTTGTAATGTTTTAGTAGAATGTTTACTGCACGAAATCCAATCTCTGCATCGTTAGTTACTGTGCCGTTGTAGTCAAAGATTACTTGTTTGATTTTGGTATTCATCTAGCAATACCCATAAGAAACTGATTTTTTATGGTTCTTTCTCCTGATTCTGTGAGTTTGATTGCGCTTTCTCTTCCTTTTCTAGATCTTTCTACGAGTTTAAGTTGTTGTAATTTTGTTATATATCTTGTAACTAGTCTTGATTTCTTCTCGTATACTTCGTGAGGAAATAACTCGATTGTAAGATTCTTTAGTGTTATGTTGTTAGGTCCTATTTCATTCGAGATCCTTTTTATCATAACTAGAATTCTTTTTTCTGATTCTGTTAAGGAATAATTTATGTGTGCATTATGCTTTTTTTCTTTTTTATCAACAAGAATCTCTTTTAGTTCATCTAATATCTGTATGAACTCCTTTCCTTTTGAGGATAGAGATATTATGTATTCTTTTTCTAGTATGTCTGATTGTATTAGTTTGTGTTTTGTTAGTATGAATATTGCTTTAGTTGGTACTTTAAAGGGTATTTTCTTTACTATGTCTGTAAAGAGCATTGTATGTTTGCTTTTGGATTGCTGACTATTATCATATAGAACCTTTAGAATGTTAATTGCTGCTCTATCCCTCAATACCTCAAATAGTGACATTTTTGGATTAAATTGGTTTGGCTTTATATACTTTTCTAGCTTTTAGAATGTGTTGATTATCTGGCCAGGGGGCTTGAGGGGTAAGAAATTTAGTAAAGGAAATAGGGGAAATTAATTTTTGATCGGAAGGTTTATATACTAGTGGAAGCATTGGATATGTTAAGTGATTGGTGAGAATTAATGAAAAAAGGACTAACATTTGCAGGCGTAATCAAGAACAAGATCTTCAAGAAAAGAGATGTTCTGTATTCTCTTGTTCCGCCAAATGGTTTTTTGCACAGAGTTGAACAAAGAAATGACCTTATCATGGAACTTTCTCCTATTCTAATGTCAAGTGCAGTTTCTTGTATATTTGTTTATGGTAATCCCGGTACTGGTAAAACTGGATTGGTTCATGAGCTTATGGCTGAATTGCAAACAGAGGCAGAAAATACTGAAGTTGACCTTAGAACAATTTATGTTAATTGTTCAGAGAATCGAACAGAGACCGCAATTCTATTAGAGATATTGAATTCAGTTAATTCTGCTAGAGAATATCCCCGAATGGGTTGGACAAGAGCAAAAGCTATCTCTGAGTTTAATAAAATCATGAGTGGTACAAATTCTCAAGTTCTTATTGTGCTTGATGAAGTTGATTATGTTCTTAGAGAAGAAGGGGACGATATACTTTACAGATTGAGTAGAATTAATTCAAACACTAAAGCGAGTGTTTCTACTTTGATTATATCTAATGATATTAGAGTTTCAGATTATATTAAACCAAGAACACAATCAAGTATTGGTAGAGTTAAAGTTATTTTTGCTCCTTATGCGGAAGATGAGCTTTATGATATACTAAAAGACAGAGCAAAAGTTGCTTTTGAAAAAGGCGTTGTTGCTGATGCAGTAGTAAGAAAGATTGCAGAGATTGAAGCACAAAGGAACGGCGATGCAAGAAGAGCTTTAGAGATGTTGGATAGTTGTGCGAAGATTGCTTTGGCAAAGAAAAGAGATAAAATCTCTTTAGATTTAGTTGATGAGGCTGATTCGAGTTTAGAAAGAGATCAAATTCTGAATATAGCTGCGACATTAACAAAGCATCAAAAACTAGTTTACTTAGGTATCTTGAAGAATATTAAAAACATTCAAGGCGGATCTGATGTTTACAAATACTACTTACAAACTTGCGAATCTTACAACATAAAACCGTTATCTGAAAGACGAGTTAGAAGCTTCGTTGTAAGCCTAACTGATTTGGGGTTGATTCAGAGCGAAGTGGGTTGGTTAAGTGACGAAGGCAAGAAAACCAGAAAAATTGCTGTTGTAATAGACAGCGCTTTAAAAAATAAGGCGATCAAGCTATTGAGAGATAGTTTGTAATGCAGGGGGGCCGAACCGGGGGGTTCGGAAGAAAGCAGAGGAAGCCTAATACAAAAGCTCAAGCTAGCTAATTAGCTTGAGCTCTCTTGAACTTTGTTTGTGATATTTGTTTAATAGAAAATGGAATGTGAAATAATTGTTGAGGAAAAAGAGGTGACAACTTTGGCAATTGATAAAAGTGTGATTAGTGGATTAATGGAATACTTCGACGAAGGTGAGTTGAAGTTTTGATTTTGATTAAGTTATAATTAAACATAGGTGAGAACTATGAAAGGTGGATTAGAAAAGGCATTGGATGTGGCTGCAAGAGTGTGGTCGTTTGGTAAGTCTGGGCAGGGTCCTACTCTTTTTACTGATGGGGCAAAACCTACGCGTAAACCTAGAAAAGCTGATCCTATTGAAGTTAGAGAACTTTATGGTAGGCTAGTTGCTAGTTATGGTAGTTCTATTAACGATCTTCAAAGAAGATTTTTGAGTTTATCTTCTCGTTTTAATGACGCACAGGCAAGAAAACTTTTTGGTACGGGCGAAGAAGAGGCTTTAAAGGGGGTGCTTTCTCTTCTTCATCAACCTGTAACTCTTGATTGTGCTTTAGAAGCAGCAATGAGTGCATCACAGGAATTTATACCTGTAGATAGTGTATCTTTGTTTGTTCCTAATGTTGCAGATCAACTTGTTTTTCGTTCAGGTGAAAATATTCCTCCGGAGTTTGTAGATTTGCGAATTAATCCAGGTAGTGATACTCCTATGCGAAGAGCATACGATTCTGGCGAACTTAAAGTTTTGAGAGGAAATCGTCAAGGTCGTAGATATACTTCACAGTCTCTGGTTGTGCCAGTTGTTTCGGTTTTTGAGGGAGCGATATCAACAGAAGGTGTGATGAATTATACAAATCATTCTGTACCAGGTGTGGTGACAAATTATGATTTGGCAATTGCAAAAGTTTTTGCGTATGCGGCGAGTATTGTTTGTTCTGCAAAGCGCATTGAAAATCATGTTTTAGAAGGACTCAAAGCTATTGTTGGTGAGGATCCTGAAATTAATAATCATTCAGAAAATGTTGCTGAGGTAGCTTATGGTTTGGCGAGATCTATAGGGTTACCTGATGAAGAAGTTCAATCTCTTCTTTTGGCGTGCAGTTTACATGATTTTGGATTGGTAGGCAAAAATGTAACTTTGCCTTCTGATAGGGTAAATCATGATGTGTATCGTCATGCAGAACGAGGTGCAAGATTGTTGAGTGATTTCAAAAGCTTGCCTAGAGTGCGACAAATAGGAGATCTTGTAGGTGTTCACCATTCAGGTTTTGGGAACTTAGGTCCTTGTCTTATGGCTGATGAGGATTTTAATGCAGCAGATGTGTTGCGAGTCTCTGAGATGTATCAGGAATTAACTGAAGATGGTGTTAAGGGTGCGGATCGTACTGCGTATATGGAAGGCGTGGCGGGAGTGCCGCGAGAATATGTTCAAGCTTTAAGAGCTGCTTAGTTCACTTCATTTTTTGGGGAGTGGTTTATACAAATCAAGGCAGGTTGTCTTATCGACAGCCTCCTTTTTTACCTTATGTTGGGGGGTCAATGACAGTTTTTTGTAGATGGAACGAGTATGTATTTTGCTCACCTAATCAAACCTTTATTAACCTTGGTAAGAGGGTGTTATTTCTCACCTCAATGCCCTTT
>Ga0233431_1003984_pt1 | contig 16662 bp, 12 predicted proteins | sample SI_118_April2016_FD_179867 | JGI IMG/M metagenome (GOLD analysis project Ga0233431, IMG submission 179867) | Seawater microbial communities from Saanich Inlet, British Columbia, Canada - SI_118_April2016_200_MG | ecosystem: Environmental > Aquatic > Marine > Inlet | place: Canada: British... | reverse complement strand
GGGTGGGCTCCAAAATGGAATAAGGCAAGAGATGTAGTACTTTTCACGGAGGTAATCGATTTACTCCGGTCTCTGAATAAAGTTAGTTCTTTTGGAAATGTACCTGTTCGGGATAATAATGGAACTATAGTGAATCATGAAACTTATTCCGCCAATTTCGTATTCCCTAAAAAAGAAATCGTAAAATTAGAAAACGGAGATAGAGAGATCCAGTATTCAAGAGTAGATAGTGTTAAAACTGCGTGGAAAAGTCTCAAGAAAAGAGCTGGGGTAACTAATTTGCAAATCAAAGATTTAAGAACTTACTTTAATTATAAACTAAAAACTTATTATGGTTTTAGTTCTAAAGAAGCAGGTTCTTACATCGGAAATAGCAAGGAAGTAAATGATCTTCATTACACACCAATATCGCAAGAGGTAATAAGGCATAAAATGAATCTTTTTCCTCTAGGAAAAGTTATTGGTTCACCGGTAGATAAAGAACTTTTGAATTAATTTTTGTTACTAATCCGTTACTAATAGGATAAAAACAACTTTCATAAACGCAAAAAAGCCGTTATTTAACAGCATCAAAATCCTTTTAAACACTGTTAAACAACGGCTCTCAGACCAGAAAAAGAATGGAGCGGGAAACGAGACTCGAACTCGCGACCCTCAGCTTGGAAGGCTGATGCTCTAGCCAACTGAGCTACTCCCGCCTTTCTTTTTTTGGGGTACTGCGTTTGGCTGGGCCGCCAGGGATCGAACCTGGGAATGACGGGATCAAAACCCGTTGCCTTACCGCTTGGCCACGGCCCATTGTTGCCAACTAAGCCCCCAATATAATTTTACTATTTAGTTTCGTCAATAATTTTTTTATGAAAAAGCACATTTTTTTTTCGATGCTGTTTTTGAAGTGTTAAGTGTTATTTTTGGTGAAAACTACTTATAGTGTTTTTGTTATGACAAGGTCTTAGCATGCCTGAAAAAAGAGTTGTCATGTCAATCGATATTCAAACCGAATAAAAAGTGTATTCAAACGTTACACTTCTCAGGTTTATCAGAAAATTTTTCTTCATACTGGTTTAATAGTATTTGAGTGCCTGTTTTAAAATTTTTTGCGCATATTTTCTGGGGTATTGTTGATAGATATTCATTCTGGTGGTTGGATAGATACGCTGCCCAATTCGGTTTTTCATTATTTGCCGATATAGTTCAGAATTTTGTAATTCCTGCCATGTTTCAGCCTGACATAAAATTTTGATTAGTTTTTCTTTATTAAATGCTCGACCAAATTGCTGCTTGTTTTTATCAATAAATCGATTGAGTTGTTCTTGTGTTTTAGATACGCGGTTCCAATCAATTTCCAATGAATAGGGTTTGTAAAATACCAAATCTCCATCCAGGGCCAGGTTACTACTTAATTGATCATTCAAAGCTTTTTGCAGGGCTGTTTTATATGTCGATAATGCACCCGTTAAATTTTCTGTTATAAAAAATAGCAAATCATCATCTTTTCCCCGAATGTGCATTTGATAGCGGGGTTTTAGATAATATTTGACCACCAATTCTAAAGTCTTCTCCCGATTTAGAGGTGCATTAAGAATCCCACTGATAGATTGAACCAGTATTGAACGGTTCTTGGTTAATTGGTAATCACTGTTTTCAATATTAGGTGCCGGCCCTTTTAAATTTTTTAATAAACTATTTTGAAAATGATTAATATTGATTTGCCATAACCCAAATTGTTGTGGTTCGAATTTCAAGCGGCTGATAACTCTATCCATGTTAAGCAACCATTGTCCGTAATATGGTATCGAGGATTGACCTGTTTCAGGATCTTTCAGAAATGCCAACACCTGTTGGGTCCAAAGATAAAGATCAAAATCAGTAACCTGTTTATTGGATGGATTTATGATGGACTCAAATTGTTTGATAAAAGTTACTTTTTGACGATTAAGCCAGTTCGGCAATAACCAACCGGAAATTAACCCCCAAAAACTGTCCTGGTTATTTTTCACAAAATGATTGTATTGATGTTGTAAAATTTTCTTCTTTTGTTCACTCAATGTAGAGTTCCAGGTGAAATCGGACCTCTGTTCACTTAGCGCTAATAAGACCCGCAATCCATCGGGGGATGGGTAAAAACCTGATTTTTGAAAAGCTGATAACAAATCACCAAATTCCGGTTGGGGTATTCGTTTGGAATTTAAAATCTGGTGATACGTCAACCAGATATTTTTAAAGGATAACACAAGAATTGAATGATCTAATTGTTGTTGTTTCGAAAATCCAAACCGTGAACAAATTTTTAAAAATGAACGAATACTTTGATCGGAGGTCATTTCTTTTGAATGCTTTAGTTGAATCTTAAGATGAATGTTCTCTGATTGACTGGAGTTATTAATAAACAAGGGTTTTTTATTTGGATTATCAGGTAAGCTTAAATGATGTTTATTGATTAAAAGTAACTCATTTTCCAGGGAGTGAGATTCAGATATTAGAAAAACATTTGACCCAGGATTGGATTGTAAGAATTGTTTTTTACAATGGTTCCACATTGATCCCAAAGGACTATTGGTGTTTTTCAGTCGGGTTTGCAGTGGTTGTAATCTTTGCCCGAAAGCTTTGATATTAAAACAGGTCAAACAAAGTTCAAAGACAAGGAGACTGATGATCACCCCCTTCGAAATAGAGAAGTTAAATGACTGATATATAGTGACAATTGATTTTAGGAGTATCATTTTTTTATATAGGCATTTGTTATTTTCAAGTTCGTAATTTATACATGCTGGTTTAGCAAAAGCCAATGATGGAGTTCGTTAAATATTAATTAAAAAGATAAATTTAACTAAATCGATAAAAGTATTTGACTTTTATTTATTTTAGGGTACAAATGTTCTGTATTGAGTTAAGTGTAAATGAAATTTTGTTTACATTCCCAACCTGAAATTAAGGAACAGATATGAGTCTGACAAAAAGGCAGGAAGAGATATTGACGTACATTAAGGAATTTATTGATGAATTTCAATTTCCACCGAGTGTTCGCGATATTGCAAAAGCTTTTAACCTGGCTTCAGCTGGAGGTGTCCATAAACATATAAATAATCTGGCAGAGAAGGGTTATATTTCCCATGAAAAGGATATCGCCCGGTCAATCCGGATTACAGACCGCTTTGATCAGCAATTCGGTACTTCAAATAAAACATCATCAAATATAGATAGTAATGTTGTTGAATTGCCTCTAAAAGGTAAAGTGGCAGCTGGATTTCCTATTCAATATAATTTGGATAATGAGACATTACTTTTTCCGGCATCGATGGTTCGCAAACCTGAAAAAACATATGTTCTTCAGGTACAAGGAGATTCGATGATTGAAGAGTGTATTTGTGATGGAGATTATGTTCTGGTTGAACAACAGGAGCATGCTGATAACGGAGAAATGGTTATCGCCATGATCAATTATACAGAAGCAACCTTGAAAAAGTTTTACCTGGAAGGAAAGAACGTCCGTCTACAACCGGCTAATCACAAAATGGCACCCATTATCGTTGATCCCAAAGAAGTAGCTATCCAAGGCAAGGTTGTCGGTGTTGTTAGACAGTATCGATAATGATTTTTTGACAAATCAGCTGATTCCATTCAGAATATGAGGTTTAGATGATTTGTTAATTGATTAATTGATGGCAGAATGGCTGAAAAAGATAAACGACTTCAGGAAAACGTACCTGGTAAATATTATATTGATAGTGAATGTATCAATTGTGAATTGTGTGTAGAGATTGCACCAGGTTTATTTAAAACCGAGAATGAAAGTGGGAATCAACATGTTTTTAAACAACCTGTGCTTCCTTCAGAAATTTTAATAGTGAAGGAAGCGATAGATTCTTGTCCCACTGAAGCAATTGGTGACGACGGGGATGTTTAATCTTCGTCTTCAATATTATCGTAGATATGATCCCGAAGCATTTTCCAAATTTCATATAATGGTTTTTTAGGGAATGTTTTCCAGTCCATTAGCGTCAACATATATTTTTTAACTTTACCACGACTCATGCCTCTATGTTCCCATTCCCGGTAAATATCCTCATCACCTCTACCCAACATTTTGCCATCCAGTTGTTTTCTATATAGAAATTTTAGGGCACTATCAGGGAATTTATGAACAAAATTCATGATAGCGGCTGAGGTAATAGGCCCAGCACCATAAACAACGTCATCATCATCCTCATCAGTACTGCTATCCATATCATCGATTGCCTCTTCCAGTACATCTATATCTTCAATTTCAGCCGGATCAACCACTGCTGTTTTAGTTGCAAACTCCTCTTCTATTTCTGGTTTAACCGGTGCCTCCAGTGGTTCTATGGCTGCAGATATTTGAGTATCTTCCTGAGGTTGTTGATAAACAGGTTGAGGAATGCCGGTTGTCTGTCTTGATTTTTTATGTTCAGACGGTAATAGTATCATAACCAAAAAACAAGTAGCTGCTAATAAAAAAGTCACTGAAAAAACGAGTCCTTTCAGATTTTGGTAATAACTATAGTTATTTGTAATATGGTGAATGGGTTCTAATCCTCTCTGAATTAAAATATAACTTGAATTCATGCCATTTAAAAAATTAAAAGCACCTAGTAATAAAAGTCCTATCATTAATAAAATTGTGATTAAAAAATAACCCGAGGAATTTAATCGCTTCATGTTAAGCCTCCTAATAAAAATTTATTCCATGTTTTCTTTTCGGCTAAAACTTAAAATTTCTTTAGGACTTTTTTATATTATTTTTAATAAAACGATTCATAAATTTGCTCTATCATAAATAGTGTGTTTATTGACATAAGAAAACGTCAGTGATTATATCAAATTTATAATGATTTTTTTAAATTAAATCCGGAAAAGAAATTATGGCTAATAAAAAAGAAATATTCAGTAGTATTATCTTGAAAAACCGTAGTTATCGCAGGTTTGATGAAACTTTTCAAATTTACGATAATACCTTAAAAGAATTGGTGGAGTTGGCCAGATTAACGCCTTCTGCTGCGAATCTGCAACCTTTGAAATATATTACATGTTGCAACCCTGAACAAAACCAGGAAATATTTGCTACTCTCAAATGGGCTGCCTATCTGAAGGAATGGGATGGTCCATTATTCGGCGAAAGACCAACTGCTTATATCATTATGTTACAAGATAAAAATATCAAAAAAGTATTAAATTTTGATCAGGGAATAGCAGCTCAGAGCATCATGTTGGGTGCTGCTTCCATGGACCTGGGGGGGTGTATGATAGCCAGTTTTAATCAAAAAAAATTAAGACAAATATTGGAAATACCAGAAGAGTTGGAAACCTTGTTGGTGTTAGCAATTGGTAAACCCACTGAAGTTGTTAAAATTGATTCTATCGTTAAGAATGAAGTAAAATATTGGAGAGATAACGACAAGATTCATCATGTTCCTAAAAGAAGTTTAGATGAGATTTTGGTGAAAGAGATCAAATAAAAACAAAGCGAATTAATATTCTACATTAAAAAGGCATGTTTCATGATTATCTAAAATAGATTCATATTCCCTATTTTTAACATATTGGCATAGTCACCTGTAATTATTGATAAAATGAAACAGTTATTGATCTTTTTATCCTGTATAGTGGTTTTTAATGGACTCTTTGCCCAGGAAAATACTGCTCAGGAGGCAACAGCTGAAAATCCGGAAGCGAGCAGTACCGAGGAATCAGAAATCACGATTCCTAAATATAAATGGGAACAGCAATATTATCACCAAATAAATGGTGAAAAAAGCCTCGTCTTTGCTCATGAAATGCGCTCATCAAAATTGGCATTTGCAGATATTGATGATGATGGCGATATGGATATTTTCCTAGGGCAAATGAATGGAGAAATTGCCTATTTTGAAAATAAGGGATCTTTAACACACCCTGAATATGAATTGATCACCCAACAATATAAAGCTATTTTCGAAACGAGAAGAAAAGGACAAAAAGTTCAGGTTCGAAATGTCATCAATGTTAAGGGTCGTTCTGCTCCTTATTTAACTGATATTGGTAGTGATGGTGATTTAGATCTTTTTATTGGAAGTAAGGACGGCAGTATCTGGTATTTTAAAAATCTGGGAAATAACTTGGTACCAGTTTTTAAACTGGAAACACCAAAATATGAAAATATAAGTGTCGGTCGCAATAGTGTTCCTTTATTTGCCGATATAGACCTGAAACGTAAAAAAGATTTATTGGTTGGTACGGAAGATGGTAAAGTGTGGTTGTTTTTTAATGACGGAACGCGGAAAAAGGCAAACTTTCATACCATAAAACCGATAAGAGTTGCCAGTTTGGGACTAGAAACACATGCTTCGCCCGGGTTATTTGACTGGGATGAAGATGGTGATCTTGATTTAGTTGTTGGACAAAATAGCGGTACTTTAACACTGTTCACCAATGATGGTGATCGTTTTTATCCTAAATGGAAATTTACAGAGGAAAATTTTCAACAAATTGATATTGGTGGAGAATCAGCACCATATTTTATTGATATGGATGACGATGGTGATAAGGATTTAGTACTGGGTAGCGCAAATCCTACTGTTTTTCATTACGAAAATCGTATCCAGGATGAAAAACGAACCTTGTGGAATCGGAGTACTAATCTATTCAATTTTCATAAACTGATTGTTACAGGTGAACGTTCCAGTCTTGCTACCGGAGACCTGGATGGAGATGGGGATTTGGATCTGATCATTGGTGAAGCCCGTGGGAATTTAAACTATTATGAAAACATTCCTGAAAATAAGGTTCCTAACTGGGTGCTGAAATCAGAAGAACTTATTTTTATGACAGGCGTGCAAAATAGTTCTCCTGATTTAGGTGATATCGATGGTGATGGCGATTTAGATCTGATTATTGGGGGGCAACAAGGGCAGATCGCATTTGTGGAGAATATTGGGACCCCTAAAAGTCCAAAATGGGAATTAAAAGAAAAAACATATTTTCAAATTGATGTCGGATCCAATGCAGTCCCAAAACTAATCGACATAGACTTTGATGACGACCTGGATATGTTGATTGGTAACTATGCGGGGCGTGTTAACCTATTTTTAAATAAAGGTAGTAAAACCAAACCCGAATATACATTGGAATCCACACGTTTTGCTTCAATAAAAACTGAAAATAATGCCACCCCAGCCTTTTTTGACTGGAACCAGGATAAATTTCCGGATTTAATATTTGGGGATGAAAAAGGAAAGCTAGGATTGGCACTTTCCCCTGGGAAAACCCGTGATTTTATCCCGAATTGGGTTAACGGAGATAAAGCGCTTTTTGTTTTTAATGTTTATGGGCTGAGCCATCCCATCATGCAGGATATCGACGGTGATGGAGCTAATGATCTATTGATTGGAAATGAGAAAGGTGATTTTTTACTGTATTTAAATCGTGGCATTGATAAAATTAAAGAAGAAGGAAAGGAAAAAGTAGATAACACAGTGGATCAAGATGGGACCTTGGTAGTAGAAGAACTGGAAACTCCGGAAGAATTAAAAATAGAAATTGAAGTTCCCGAAGATGATGAAGATACTTTTGCAGATGTTGAAGAAACATTTGATGATGGGCCAAAGCGCGTAAAAATTGATCCAAAATATGTTCGAATTATGATTCCTTTAATTGAAAATGATGATATTACACGTTCCGTTCCTGCTATTGGGGATTTAGATTTGGATGGCGATTTTGATATCATTATCGGTTCAAGTAGTGGATTGGTTTATTATTACGAAAATCAAGGGAATGAAACAGAATGGGATTTTAAGCTAGTTGACAAGGATTTTCTAAAAACGGAAAAACTCAGGAATACCGCGCCTATTTTATTCGATCTGGACCAGGATAGCGATTTGGATATCATACTGGGAACCAGGTTAGGTAAGCTCTTGTTTTATGAAAATCAAGGAACGGTTGAGCACCATCAATTTATTTTGAATAATACCCGTTTTAATAAGCTCTGGCTGGGGCGAAATGCAAGACCAGCGGCTTTTGATTTAAATCAGGATAATTTTCCGGATTTATTGGTTGGTACTTTTTTTGGTAAGATAACTTATGTAAAAAATGACTCTAGTCGATTTGAAATCATCAGACGTGATTACAATAAAATTGACATTGATATTGGTGCCACCCCGATTTTTTCCGATTTAAATAATAGTGATACTCCAGAACTGGTGATTGGATCGGATGATGGTGTTATTCACTTTTTAAGAAACACCCGTGATGATCTGCAAGGGGAGTGGCTGACAATACCGCAATACGGTGCCGGATTAACCTACCCCCGGGGAACTAGTCCAGCTGTCGCAGACCTCGATAATGATGGAGATCCCGATTTGATTTCAGGCAGTGAACCTGGAATGATTATACTATTTCAAAATGAAGCGATTGAGGTAGATACTGAGCCTAATATCGACGATACAGGTGCCGAAGAGGAGCAATAAAAACATGAGCAAATTACAATATTTTTTATTTATTGGGTTAATATTAAGTTTATCTTTTGGTGATATTTCTTTGGCCTCGACTTTATTAGAGATTGAAAAAATAACTATTGGAGAAGAGACTATTAATATTAAGTCTACCCAGTTGATTGAAATTGCAATAAAAAACAGAGGTAAAACCGATATATCTGTGGTGGTTAAATTGGTAATTACATTGCCCAATCATAACATTATTACTTTTGGAGAAAAAAGAATAAAAGCTAAGGCACAAACTATCAGCTATGCATTAATACCTTATTGGATTGATAAAAAAAAATCGGGAGATTATACCATCGGCACCAAAGTTTTTTCTTTAAAAGGAAAATTGTTAGCTAAGCATAATAAAGATCAGGAACAGTTTTTCTTTGCGAATGACCCTTCCAGAAAACGTCAATTGCCACGGACACGAGGAAAAAGCCTAAAGAAAAAGCAAATGATTCGAATGGATAATACACAGGCTCAAAAGATACCTTTGATTCAATTTGAACCAGCGGACTTATTATGGAAAGAGGTCAGGTTTATTAATAAAATATCAGTGTTACGTGGAGAGCCGGCCAATATCAGGCTCGTTTTACAAAATAATGGTGGTGATATCGCTTCAAATGTCAAATATTCGCTGTATTGGTATTTTGTGCATCGTCCAAAACGAAAATTGAGGTTTTATAATGACCAGATTAAGGTGATCGCTCCAGGAGAGAAAAAGGTTTTGGAAATTCCCATTACAATTCCTGATGATGAGCAAAAGGGTAAGTATCAGGTCCTGGCTGTTGTGGATGAAGGTAATGAGATTAAAGAGGCTAACGTTAAAAATAATCAATCCAAGGCTATTAAAGATATGATTTTTAGTGATATTGCTTTAATTATGCCAACAGACGGCCACTCATTTGCGGAAGACGGTTTGTATTTCTTTGAATGGAGAAGTAATAAGTATAATCAGTTTAAAGTTGAAATCTCTGCGGATCCCTCTTTTTTAGTCGAAGACAGCACCTTTCGGATTCCAAAAGGTGATGGAGATGAGGGCTGGACTTCTTCAACAAGTATTAAGCCGTTGCAGGGTGAAATGATGCCAGGTTTGGCAACCGGAATTTTGGAAAGCAATAAAACGGATCATCTTTATTGGCGGGTAATTGCCAGGAATAGCAGAGGGGAGATTACCGCCTCTGAAAGTCGGAAATTTTTTATCAGTTTGAACGCAAATTAGGTCAATAAGCACAGATCCAAAGTTATTGAATCTGTGTTAAAACATCTTTTCTAGCAATTAAAAAGAAGATCTTACCATAACTTCTCATACTCCCTGCACTTTTTTCCGCAATATCGCCATTTCCCCAAAATAGATCAACCCGATCTGATCCTCGAATGGCACCACCGGTATCCTGATTCAAAATGAAACGGAAAATTGGTTTTTTCGGTTTTTGCAAATTACCACTTACGTCCGGTACTTCAGTAATAATATAGCCAAGTGCTGCTTTCGGGAAAGCAAATGTATCAGTAGCAACTGATCTTTTTGCAGTCAGTGGTACATTGATATTTCCTCTGGGGCCAATTTCGTCTTCTTTAGTTTGTAAAAAAGTATAACTCTCGTTGTGATAAAGAATCTCTTTTAGTTCCAGTGGGTGATTTTCCAGATATTGTCTAATGCTAGCCATGGAAACCTCCTCCAGTAGCATTTTCTTTTTATCAATTAATAACTTTCCGATACTCGAATATTTTCGACCATTGGCACCTGCATAGGCTAATTTAATCAACTTTCCATTTGGTAATTCCAAAATGCCTGATCCCTGGATTTGCAAGAAGAATAAATCAACCGGATTTTCCATCCAGGCAATTTCTAAATTTCGTTTCGACAGCATACCCTTTTCCATAATATCCCGTCGGGAATAGTATGGCGCTATTTTTTTTCCAACCTGTCGATATACGATAGTTCTATCTTCTAAGCTTTTTCTAAAGTTTCCTAATTCCAAAACCTTAAGATCATCGGGTTTTTTATAAACCGGGACATAAAATCTTGCAGTACGGGTAAGATTTCCTTTAAATATAGGTTCATAATAACCTGTAAACATTACTTTGTTTTCCGGGTTGGCGGATGATCCAAACATCAAAAATTGAGAATTGATAGCATCCATTAGCTGACCGCGGGTACTTGAGGTTTCAATGATCAATTTAAAAAGTTTAAAAGATTGAATGACCTCAAGGGCGGTATAATTAATTTTACCGTATTTAAAAATTGTTTTTCCAGGTTTTTTTTTCAGGTAACTAAGGGATTGCTCAATGGCATATAACAGGCTCTTTTTATTTAAGTCATCTTTTTTAATAATACTGTTATAGGGGGGTGTTATCAAAACCATCGTTTTTGAAGAAAAAGGCGAGTCTACCTGAGTGGAAATTGAAATGACTTTGGAATCTTTAGTACAGCTGTGTAAAAGGATAACGAGCGCCAGTGCAAAAAATAGTATTCTAAAGAATTGCATTTCGAATTAAAGATTAAGGTTTATAGTTCAACGATTCCTTCTGCTCCAACCACAGCATTTCTACCACGTTCTTTAGCCAGGTATAAACAATGATCAGCGCCTTTTAATACGACTTCTGGTGTTTGCCCGTTTTCAGGATATGAAGACACACCAAAGCTGGCAGTTAGAGAACCTTTTGGTTGTGCGGCTTCATTTTCGAATGATTCCTTTTCGATGGTTTCCCGGAGTTTTTCAGCAATATTTTCAGCCATCTTTTTTGCTGTTCCCGGCAACACAATAACAAACTCTTCTCCCCCGTATCTGGCTGCCAGATCACTTTGTCTGACACCACACTGTAAAATTTTAGCAAACTTTTTTAAAACTTCATCCCCTAACTGGTGCCCATTCGTATCATTATAATGCTTAAAGTTATCCACATCAATCATGATTAGTGAAACATTACTATTTTGAATTTCTGCTTTCATAAACTGATCTTTAGTAAATTCATCATAGTATTTTCGATTGTACAATCCTGTCATACCATCTGTTGCCGCACTTTTTTGGGCTTTCTGGATATTATTGGATAACAAGTATAGTTTTTGTTTTGTTTCAACGATAGATTTGATTTTGAAGGTGGCATCGTCAATAGTAAATGGTTTGAACAGAAAATCGGTGATGCCAAGAGAAATTATGTCATTTCGGGTATTAAGATCTACCAACTGATCACTGATTACCAATGTTGACGTTTTTTCACGATTATCTTTAATTAATTTATTTAAAAATTCCTCATAAGGCCATTGTGCTTTTTTGAAAAATGGATCGACAACTATTAGATTTGGTTTCAAGGCGCTAACCGCTTTTAAGGCAGACAATTGGGAATTAAATTCAAAAATGTCATTTAATGAGTATTCTTTCTCAATGATTCCCTTGATGATTTTACGGTCCCATTCATGTTCGTCGATAATCATGGCTTTAATACGGGAACCATGTTCGACATTTGGATCAACAGGGAAGGATACAACTATTTTTTCAGATTGTTTCGCCGATCGAATAACTAACTCACCTTGATGTAGTTCCACTATCCTTTTTGCCAGGGGTAATTCCAGATCTCCTTTTTGAATTGAAAGTTCTATTCCACTGTCCAAATCGGATATTTCATCCAGTGAAATGATTTGATCTACTTGACGGGCTTTAAAATCTTTCGGATCACCGATTAAAATACTGATATCCAGTCGATTATTTTGGAAATCCTGACCACATTCGATTGTTAGTGAACAATCTTTACCATGTTCTTTTACAGCATAATCAAAAATATCAGAAAAAGCTTTCAGTATTTTTGCCTGATCACCAATGATAATAGAAATATCGGGATTAAAACCAGCTTTAAGCGAAGCTTTGTCTTTCAACAGGGCTGTCATATTTTCAAAAAATTCTTTGAATGGAATAATTTTAGTGGATAGATTGGCGGACCCAGGGGATAGTTCGGCTAATGTTAACAAATTACCCACCATTTTATCCATTTTATGGCCTTCATCCACAATTTGAGATAAAAGATCTTTGGTTTCAACGCTCTTTGAGGTGAAGCCGAAGTCTTTATTCATAATTTCAGCATAATTGATAATACTGTCCAGAGGTGTTTTTAGCTGTGTGGAGATATTTGATAAAAAGTGATCTTTGACTTTATTGCTTTTCTCGAGTTCAACCAGTGTGCTTTCAAGTTCTTTGTAGGTTTGTTTGAGTTCCCGGTTGGCTTTTAAAATATTATTTTCATACTCTTTTTGCAGGGTAACATCCCGAATAACAATGGCAAGGACAACTTTTTCGCTAATATTTTCTGGTGATGTTTGAACTGGTGATATGGAAATTAATGCCGGAAACGTGGTATCATTTTTTCGGAGTGCTTTGATTTGTCCTTTCCAACCTGATAAAAACTTTTCAATCCATTCCGGCGTATCATCAACCAGTTTTTCAAAAAGATGATGTAATCTTAATTTTTCAATCTCTTCTTTTTTATAGGTGAATAATTGTAGGAAAGCTTGATTTCCGGATTGAAGGTAACCATCTGCGTCGCAAACAACAATAGCATCCTGATTCACTTCTACAACCCGTGAAAATAACTTAATCTGTTCCAGCTTTTGTTGGAGCTCTTTTTTTAAATCTTTGGATATTTCTGTAATTTCCCGATTAAACTGATTGATTTCCTGTTTTTCCAGTACTGCTTCTTCATATAACTTCGCACGTTCAGTAGTAGTCCTAAGCTTTTCCGATAGGATATTACTGAACATTTTTAAAAATGAATTTGATAACCTTTGGGTTTTTGGATCTTTTGAATCCAGAAAACTTGATTCAAAACCAATGACAGTACTATCTTTAGAAGCCTTAACATCTGCTGATCTAGGTGTGTTGGGTGAAATAACCGCCATTTCCCCGATCGTTAGTCCTAACTGATCAATCTTAAGAATGAATTGATTACCTGAGAAAACTTTAAACTCACCATAAAGGAAAATATAAACCATCCGGTCGCTGATATCATCTTGCTTAATAAGATAGTCACCGGCTTTTAACTGAAAGATTAAACCTGATTCTAGTATCTCTCTTAACAAATCAGTGGGCACAGACTTGAAATAGTAAGAATTTTTTATCAGTTTTATGACCTTATCAATTTCTTTTGAATTGCTTTTAAGTTCAACTTTTTTCATAGAGAAATCAAATAGCTTAAGTTAAATGGTATTGTGGTTTAATAAATAGTATAGATATTAATGTTACTATGATTAAACAGAGAGTTAAACAATTTTATTAAAAAATATCTATTCTGATGTTTTACTGATTACGATAAACAATAAAATTAGCCAGTGCTTCAATACTGTTACGATATTCATTTTCCGGTAGTGTATACAGTTGCTCAATGGCTTTTCCGATGTAATATTTGGACTGGTCAATGGTGTACTTCAGGGATTCGTATTCCATCATTAATTGTTGTACTTCTGCTACATCATCATTTGTAATTTCATCTTTTTCCAATATGTTCAGTATCTTATCTTTGTCAGTTGTTTTGGCATGCTTCAATAGATGACTTAAGGGTAGGGTAATTTTCCGTTCTTTTAAGTCGACACCGGTAGATTTTCCCAGTTTCTCATTACCCACATCATAATCTAAACCATCGTCAATGAGTTGAAAAGCGATTCCAATATTTTTCCCGCATTCGTAAATTGCCAACCGTTGTGCTTCGTTAGCTCCTCCGATGATAGCTCCAATTTCCATAGCAGCAGCTATTAAACTAGCTGTCTTATGGAAGATAATTTCCATGTATTCTGCTTCAGTGGTTTCTGTATTATCTCTGGTTAATTGAAGAATTTCCCCCCGGGCTATTTGGGTTGTAGCTATTGATAAAACCTCGACAATATCATGATTTTTAAAAGCTGATATATATTTAAATGAAACCGTAAACAGGTAATCACCGACCAGAACAGAAGCTTCATTACCCCAAATTGAGCGGGCTGATTTTTTAGAACGTCTTAGATCAGCATTATCAACGACATCATCGTGCAACAAAGTAGCGGTATGAATATACTCAATAACATTCGCAGCCAGATATGCATTTTCGTTCAATGAACCGACGGTTTTCGCGGCAAATAGTAATAATGCCGGTCGAACCCTTTTTCCACCAGATTGGAGGATATATTGTCCAACCTGAGTTAGTAATGGAATGTCTGTTTCCAGGTTTTCCATAATCAGTTTTTCAACCCGATCCAAGTCTGAATTAATGGGATTTAGAATTTCATGTAAGGGAAGTATTTTTTTTTCTGGTAACATACGTTTGATTAAAATAGTGTGATGGTTTATAAAACATTGGACTCAGCCTACATTACACGATTTTAAAATTCAATCAATCATTTTTTTTATTTTCAAACCATTCATCTAATTGGTGGAACTTGCTTGTGATTTTGGTTTGTAATCATTTCTACGGAATTTTAAGTAAGTTTCATGGGCGATGGTGGCTTCATCTGTTTTACCAACATGGTACAATGCCAGGGAGAGGTTATACCAACTCTCCTTCAAATTTGGATTAATTTCCAAAGCTGTTTGGTATGCTTCAATAGCGTCGGTAAACCGTTGAACCGTATATAGTGTTAAGCCTAGATTGTAAAAAAATACAGCTTGAGTGGGATCAATTGCAATGGCTGACTTATATTCGTCAATAGCAATTCCGAAACTGTGACCTAGGAAAAATTGATTGCCTCTTTTAAAATGATCCATTGCGTCCGGAATTTTTGTTTCGGAACAAGCAAAAGTAAACATGCAGATAATGAATATCGTTAGTTGAGGTACCAGTCGTTTTTTCATCTAAAATCCAATGGAGTTTTTACCTGTTTAGAAATAAACTTATTATATGAATAATGAAAATTCAATATTCATGCTTTTTTGATTAGTAATCTCAATAATTTTAGAATTATTTTAAAAAACCTAAAGAATATTCATTTATCCTATGATAGTATTCCCTTAAAGTAGTTAATTTAATTGAAAGTTCCCCCATTGGTATGCCTTGTTTATGAGTTTTACTGGTACAATCATTTTTTGCAAAAGAGTATAAACTGAATAAGATCTAAAAAGCAGGTTTTCCGGACCGTAGACCCGTAATAAGTTGCAATCAAATATCTTAAGCTAAATTAATACCATGGTTAAAAGCTTGAAGTTTCTAAAACCTTCTGTAGATAAAAAAATACTGATATTACTGGCAGGATTTGCCTGGATTGCAGTTGGGGCAATGTTGCTTTTTCGTGCGTATCAATGGATACTATTAACCCCTTTATACCCGACCTTAATATCATCAACTATCGGCGGATCGCTGGCGATTATCATTCACCATTTTGGTTTTTTAAAAATTGTTGATAAAAATCTGGATCGCATTATTCCAATGTCTGGTAAAAGGTGCATCTTTTCATTTATTCCCTGGAAAAGTTATTTAATTATTGTTTTAATGATCTTAATGGGTTTTTTTTTAAGGTTATCACCTATTCCTAAAATTTATTTAACTACAGTTTATATTGCTATTGGTATGTCTTTAATTTTATCCAGTATTCGATATTTAAGAGTCTTTTTAATGGAAACTTTTAAAAACCGCCAAAGTTGAAAACCATTTTACCCCTTAATTTAAAAATAGCTAAATTCAATTGCTCTATCCCTGAAACCAATAATGGGATAAACGAATCTATAAATATTTAAAACGATTCTTTTTTTCAAATTGTGGGTTTCAATTGATAACATATTGCTTTTTAAAGACAAAATATCATATAATACTGTTTAGACAATTATTCAAAATTTAGATTTTAAGATAAAAAAAGGTTTAAATAGTTGATAAACAACCCAATTTGTTGCTTTTAAGGTTTATCTATACTATAAAAATTTAATCCAGCTTAAGTTTTAATATTATCTCACTACATAATAAAGGGTAATCAATGGCAAGAAAATCTGTTAGGAAAAGAAGCGGGAAAAAAACTAAAGGTGATAAGTCTTCAGTCGGCAAGTGGTTTCTTATTATATTTTTACTACTTTTGTTTACTGCAATTAGTGCTGGAGCATATTTATATTTTACCGGCCAAGTTGATCAATATCTGGGTGATAAAAACTTTTTTGAACAATCTTCAGATGGAAAGCAGAACACACTTCCAGATGAGTTACAACAACCGGATACTCTGGCTGATAAAATCGCTGTAGAG
>Ga0233431_1003982_pt1 | contig 16663 bp, 12 predicted proteins | sample SI_118_April2016_FD_179867 | JGI IMG/M metagenome (GOLD analysis project Ga0233431, IMG submission 179867) | Seawater microbial communities from Saanich Inlet, British Columbia, Canada - SI_118_April2016_200_MG | ecosystem: Environmental > Aquatic > Marine > Inlet | place: Canada: British... | reverse complement strand
ATGGGACACGTTACACAAAAAGTACATGTCCCCAGATTTTGCTCTTTCTATCAAAATATAATCATGCCAACTACAATGACGTTTGCTATAGTAATTCTGCAGTTGACTAAAGAAAAACCCCCATAACCCTTTACCACTTCAGAGATGATCTAGAATTGCTCATTTCAGAATGAAAGAAACATTTATCCCGTTGATTTTTACCACTGCTAATACGTACTTATTGATTAACTTCTGGAAATAGAGCTTTAAGATGAATTCTAGAAAAAAGAGGGAAAGGCTTTCTCCCCCTTTTCAGAAATCCTTTTTAACTGTTTTTCTAATTCAAGGTGAATGGTAATAATGCATACAACCCGCTACAAATAACCAAATCTTCAATTCGGGTCGTTTCATTGGGTTTGTGACATACTTCAACATCTCCCGGGCCAATGATGACAGTGGGTATATGATATCGACCGCAAATTGAAACGGCATTGGTTGAGTATGTACAGGGACCTGGTTCCAGATCCTGACCGTACAAATCACTGAAAGCCTTTTGGGTCGAAGTTACCAGCTCATGATCCTTTTCAACGATCCAGGTTGGAAAATAGAGTTCCTGACCAAAATCGGTATTCTTATAACCCCGCTTGTTATAGTCTGGCATGTAAATTTTTTCAGGAGCGACACCCATTGCGTCGGTGATCACTTCCTTCACTTGATTAATGGCAAATTCAGCGTCTTCCCCCCAGGTTAATCGTCTATCCAAATACATTCTGGCCTGATCCGGTACTGAACATTGTGAAGGACCGGTCACTTCCATTTGAGAAACGGTGACTGATCCTTTCCCTAAAAACCGGGCTTCGTCTGGTTGCAGGTCTTTGTCCAGTTGTTCAATGGCCAAGGCCGCTTTAGAAGCTTTATAAGCTGCACTAACACCATTATGGGGTATTGAACCATGGGATGAAATTCCTTTTAACAGGATTTCTATTTCCATTCTTCCCCGCTGACCACGGTATAGTTTACAGGCACTTGGTTCTGAAGAAACAGCATAGTCGGGCTTTAACCCTTCCTTTTCAATTAAGTATATCCAGGCCATACCATCACAATCCTCTTCCATTACTGTGAAGGTAAAATAGCAGGAAAAATCATTATCAATTCCCAACTCTTTAATAATTCGACCAGCAGTAATCATAGATGCAGCCCCTCCTGCCTGGTCTGATGATCCGAGTCCATATACCAATCCATCTTTGATTTCACCTGAAAATGGATCAAAATTCCATTGATTACGGTCACCAACTTCAACAGTATCAATATGGGCATCGAAGGCAATAATTTTCTTGCCATACCCCACACGCCCTACCACGCTACCTAATCCATCAATTCTTACCTCGTCAAACCCAGCTTCTTCACACATTTCAACAATTGCCTTACAAACAGCTTCTTCTTGTCCACTGTAGGAAGGTATCTTGATCATCTTTGACAGGTTTTGGGCCGTATAGTCCCTATACTTTTCGCTGAGTTCCTTTATTTGATCTTTTACTGACATTTTCATTCCTGTGATTTGATTAATAAATTGATTGTCGGCTTTTATTTCTATTTAAAATTTGCGTTAAACCACCCGCTGGATTTCGTACTTTGCTTAGATACATCATGGCCGCTATAATGTAAGGTTTGTAACCTGCTTCCTTGTATTGAGGAATACGGTACCGTTCAAAAACAGAAGCTTCCACTTCTCCTTCCTTACAACTCACGCCCGTTATATCAGCTGGTAAACAATGCATATATAGTGCTTTCCCATCCTTAGTCGTTTTCATCAGTTCTTCTGTACACTCCCAATCTTTAAAATGGGCATTGTTATCCAGCATGCGTTTTCCCAAAGCATCAATACCATCAAAATCTCCTTCTCCAAACATCTTGGTTCTTTCTTCCATAGCAGCAAAAGGTGCCCAACTTTTTGGGTAGACGATATCAGCATTTTCAAAGGCTTCAGCCATATTGTTAGATTTTTTGAATTGACAGCCATAAGTCTCTGCATTTTTCTGAGCCAGTTCTACGACTTCCGGCATTAAATCATATCCTTCCGGATGAGCTAAAGTGACATCCATACCAAAACGGTTCATTAAACCGATAACACCCTGGGGAACGGAAAGTGGCTTACCATAAGTCGGTGAATAAGCCCAGCTCATGGCTATTTTTTTTCCTTTAAGGTTTTCCACACCACCAAAATGATTAATCAGGTGCAGTGCATCCGCCATAGATTGGGTGGGATGGTCAATATCACATTGCAAATTGACTACGGTTGGTCGTTGTTCCAATATGCCATCATCGTAACCTTCCTGAACGGAACGAGCGACTTCTCGCATATAACTGTTTCCTTTTCCAATATTCATACAATCACGGATTCCGATTGAATCTGCCATAAAGGATATCATATTAGCTGTTTCCCGAACCGTTTCCCCATGAATAATCTGTGACTTCCCTTCATCCAGATCCTGGACTGTCATGCCTAACAGATTAGATGCACTGGCATAACTGAATCTGGTTCTGGTGGACATATCTCTAAACAATGAAACGGCTAGCCCACTGTTGAAGATATCAGGCGAGATGTTGTTTTCTCTCATTGTTCTTAATGCATCTGCAACTTTAAAAACGGCTTGAATTTCATCATCACTTTTATCCCAGGTGAGTAAAAAATCATCCTGATACATGTTTTTTGTATCTAAACGATCCAAATCACGGATCAGTTGATTGATGTCGTGCATATAATTCTCCTAATTATTTTTAATAAAATATTTTATAGCAATGGACATTATAATTGTCCTATGACTGATATTGTTATATTTTTGTCATCCTGAACGATAGTGAAGGATCTGAAAGAGTCGATTCCATTTCGGTTGTGACACCTCTCAGGCCATTTATAAGATACCTTGAATCGCATCAGGTTTACATCGAGACTGACATAATCCACATCCGAAACATTTATTTTTATCGACCTGTAGTTTTTTGTCCTTCCAGGACAGCGCAAAATATGGACAGTTCTTATTGCAAATATCACATTGATTACAAAGGTCATGGTCAATTACCGGAAAACTTGGTTCATAAGCCACATTTCCTTTGATCAATTGCGTCTGCTTAACTTCTTCGATACTACTGAATCCATTCTTCTCCAATGCTACAGGAAGTTTATCAATAATTTTCCGATAAATTTCCCGACCTTTCAACATAGCAGTGGAAAGCATCTGTACTGCATCTGCTCCTGCCAGTAAAAACTCCAGAATATCGGTTTCTGTTTCAACACCACCACAACCAATAATCGAAATATCAGGTAAAGCATCCTTAATCATGCTGACAGTTGCCAACGCCAGCGGTTTAATAGCTGGTCCGGAAGTCCAGACAAACCCTTGTTCATTTCCAATCAGGGTCTTTCGCTGTTTAACATCAATCACCATATTAGGACCCAGTGATGTAATCGCAGTTACACCCTCAGCGCCGTTTTTTTGACAAATAGTAGCAAAACCCACAGGGTCTGCCAGATTAGCATTCATTTTTACCCAAATGGGTTTGCTCGTCAGTTTTCGGGCGACACGAACGATCTCACCGACAGCTTCCAAGTCATTCCTAATATACCTGGGAATAAGTTCATACCCACTAACGTAAGGTTCCATTTGAGGTAATAAATATGCGATATCTTCAGCCGTGTACCCAATATTGACAATGATAGGTGTATTGACGGCCTCGCAGGTTTCCGGAATAAATTGTTTCACCCATTCTTCTGACCCATGTTCCGACCATAATTCCGAATTCATAATCATATTTTTTGTACCACAGATACAAGGGCGAGGTACATTGGCTCCCTCCGGTGCAATCGTTTTGGTGATCAAAGCACCAACCCCTAATCTGGCTGTGAAAATCATCCGCTCGGCATCACCAGTCAACGGTCCTGAGCCCGGCATTAATGGATTTTCCAATGTTAACCCGCACAAATTCGTTTTTAAACTCATTTTATCCTCCAATTCTTTGCCATAATGATTCCGAGACCTTAGCAGCATCGCTATATATTTTAGACTCGTCCCATTTAGTTTCGTAATTCTGAATCTTTTGTTTCCCTGAACACCATACATCCTTGGGTTTAAACACATTAAAAAGACCATCAACCAGATGACCAAAAATATTGTCCTGATTTATCGGTGTTGCGGCAAAGTACGGTATACTTATTAAATCAGAAACATATCCTGGTTCAATAAGACCTATTTTTATATTTAACAAGCGTTCTGCCATATCATATCCATTACGAATACAGTCCAAAAGGTCCTGATACGAAAATTGCCAGGCACTTTTAGATCTTAAATGAGAACAATATAATACATTCTGATAATCCTTTGCGATATTAGGACCCAATGAATCGTTGCCAATGATTGTTTTAATACCATGTTTCTTAAATAGAGCGTAATCGGGTAACCCTACAGAAGTATTCATGTTGGATGTTGGATTTATGGCGATTGCGCACTCACGTTTGGCAATGATTGCGGCTTCTCTATCATCAATATGAACACAATGGGCCAGTATAGAATTTTTATTCAATAAATGGTAATGGTCAAATCGTTCAATAATCCTTTTACCATAAAGTGATATACTCTTCTCTTCATCTTCCAGGCTTTCTCCGGCATGGACATGAATGGGGATATCACCAATAACAGCTGAAATTTGGTCCAAAGTATCTTTGCTAACAGACATAGAAGCATGCATTCCAAACATACCGCAGAATTGATCGGAGCGATCCTTTGCAAAATCTATGTTTTCTGCCAGACATTGATCAATAGGGAATCGATCACTGGTCTCAAAACACAATACCCCCCGCATGCCAAATTCATCGCATATGGCCCGTTTTAACTCTGCCAGTGTTCCTCTGATAGCCTTACCACTGGCATGGTGGTCAAAAAGAGTCGTTACGCCACATTTCAGGTACTCATTTCCCAACACCTTTCCACTATGATAGGTCGATTCCAGATCTAATTCAGCATCCAGACGCCAATGGAGCTGTTCCAAAAGTTCCCGAAAACTTTCCGGTTGAAAAGGAACCTGCAAGCCCCTTAAAAAAGCCCCATAAAGATGGCCATGACCGACAACCAGACCAGGTAATATCATGTTACCACTAACATCAATAATCTGATCAGCACCCTGAAACTCACTCATATTACCGATTTGTTGAATTTTATCATCAAACAAAATAAAGTGATTCGGACGGTAGCTACAAAAATCGTAGATATCTCCGTTTATAATTGCTGTTGTCGGTTTGTGAGTCATAATATTAATTTTTGGTTAGTTCACGATTGGCATGGTCCAACACCTTTTTTAGTTCTTTATTGACATCATCAGGTAGTGACCGCGGTTGAAATGTTTTTATAAAGTCATCATAAATTGCCCTGGCTCTATCGTATAAATCAGGTCTTCCTGCAGCTTCCCATTTGGTTCTACCTTCTGTACCAAAAACCTGGGGACGATAAATTTCACGGAAATGATTAAAGGTGTGTTTATTGGAAATAAAAGCCGTTGTTTCAGTCATTTCAATGAGATCCTTAAAACCCATGGTTTCATCGTTGATCTCAAATCCTTTTTTCAAAACTTTCATCATCCCAAAAATATCGTTATCTACGATTAGCTGCAAAGGGCTATATCTACGACAGCATTCCAACTGACCGGCATCCTGGAAAAAAGTAACGTCACTTAGGGTAGAGGTCATTGCCATTGACATCACGTCTGCCGCAGCTTCTGCTCCAGGAGCAAAGGCATCCGTCCCGGCTCCCCAGGTTAGTACCGGGATATTATATCCTTCCTTAAAAAGCTGAGTTGCCAACATTCCCCCCATCTGTTGCTCAATACTTGACTGAAGCGTATAGGTCGATTTCATGTCCATGGCCAAATGTTCGGGTACAGAAATACATGGTATTCCTGGTTTTACACATTGAGCCGCTAAAATCAATCCGATGACTTCAGCAGATTCCATCAACACAGCACCTGGCTGGGTAATAGGAGCATTTGCACCAGCCGTAGGTAAGGCACAGCACATGATGGGAACGCCATACTCAGCATTACGACAGACAATTTCTCCATCCATGTGCTTAACTTTAAAGGGTTCGGTTACACAGGCAAAAGGAGTGATGATTGGCCGCTTAGCCAGGTTTTCTTTCCCTCCGACAACTACAGAGGCCATCTCAAGCAGAAACTTAGCATTAGGTCCGTCAAAAGGTTGAATCCAGCCGTGTTTAGTTGAATTATTTAAGGCATGATATAAGGCATTTACATCTGAGGTTTGAGGTGCCACCTTTGGGTCATCATAGGTCACAATACTATAATAATGGATATGTTCCATCTGTTCAATCAATTGGAACAATATCGGCAGATCCTTTTCTAATATTTTCCGTTCAGTACCATCTGGTTCGGTCATTTGCATACTACCGGTTACCGATCCCGAATAGAAAAGACCTTCGGGATGAGGAACAACCATATCATGTTTTGGATCAATGCCTGCCAAAACAAAATCTCTTTTCATCACAGAAAGCAGTTCTTCCTGCATCTGCTTAGGAAATTTAGCATACGCTGTGGCTTCATCAACATCACCACCTGCTTTTTTTACATAACTTAGTAATTCCGGATGATCTATTCTTAAACCTCTTTTCTCCAAAAGTTCGGTAATCCGATTTTTCATCAAATCAATTTCAGATTCCGAAGCAGTTCTTAGGCGAAGATCCTTAGCCATGTTTTCTCCTTTTTTAATTATTATTTTGTTATTTTCCAGATGTTTTTTATGGACTAAGAAATATACCCTTAGCCTTGCTCCTTATTAACTTTTAAGTTTTATCTCTATTATTCAAGGTAGTAATGGAAGTCTGCTCGTTTTCAGTGATTCCAAGGATGATCTATCGTTAATTTTAAATTCGTTTTTTTGATCGTTTGAAAATGCTGAATATCGTACCTAAACCATCAAATATTATTAACCGTGTTCACAATATGGACTAACCATATTGTTTTTTGGTTAAATCATGCTAATAGGTGTCCAAAATGTCAAGAAAAAGTTTATATTATTCAAATAGACGACAAACCACTGAAAATAATGTTTTAAACTCAGTTTAATGCCGATTTAATCCGTCAATTCTTACAGCAGCTTTTTCCAAAAACTCACTGGCGACATCATTGATTTGATTTGCTTCACTGTTTTCATCAATCATCGTCAATTCACCTTTTTGGACAACCATTTTACCATTTACAAAAACAGTATCAACCATACGGGCATCTCCGCTGGTCACTATGCAAGCAACAGGGTCGTTTTTCCCACCAGCATACTGCAACCGACTCCAGTCCATCATGGCAAGATCTGCCGCCATTCCTTCCGCAAGATGACCGATATCATCTCGCCCAAGAATTTTAGCACCACCTCTGGTAGCAATTTCCAAAACTTGTTCGGGTGAAGGTCCTCTGCCTCCATATGTTAATTGGTGTACAAGATAAGCTACACGAATTTCAGTCATCATATTTGAAGAGGTACTACTGGCAGTTCCATCTACGCCCAAACCCACGGTAGCACCAAGTTCGAGTAAATCCGGCACACGACAAACACCGGAACTTACAAACATATTGCAGGTTGGACAATGTGCTATGCCTGTACCGGTCTCGGCAATCAATTTTAATTCCTCATCATTAAAATGAATGCCATGAGCATAAGAGATATCTTCTCCCAACCATCCCAATTTTTCAACATATTCCAATGGGCGGCATCCTAATTTTTCAATGGCATATGCTGTCTCAGTCTTACCTTCTGCCAAATGGCTATGACATCGAATACCATGATGCCTCGCCATCTTGAGTGTTTCACTCATAAGATCAGCAGTAGAATCGAGACCATAATAACAAGGGGCCAGCCCTATTTGCACCATGGCAAATCGCTCCGTATCATGATAGGTGTTAATCAATCGTTCACTATCAATCATTATATCATCCATTGTTTCAACCAGGGTGTCTGGAACATGACTGTCAGGAGACTGTGCCTGTCCTATGGACAAACTTCCCCGGGTTGGATGAAATCGAATCCCAAGTTTTTCAGCCGCTTTAATTTCAACATCGATCAGATTTTCCCTAACTTGTTTAGGGTGTATATAATGGTGGTCAATGGAAGTTGTGCAACCTGTTTTCAGTAAGTCTCCCAGAGCAACAGTCGCTCCGGCAGCCACTACTTCAGGGGAAACATCTTGAAAGATATTATACATTAAATGCAGCCAGGGTACTAAAGAGAGTCCATGAACCATGGGAAGATTTCTCACCAGGGACTGCCAGCAATGGTGATGCGTATTTACAAATCCCGGTAAGATAATTTTTCCAGTCGCATCAATAATTTTGTCCGGTTTAATGGTCTTTTCTAAATGCTCTCCAATTTTTGAAATAACCTTTCCTTCAATGAAAACATCTTGCCGATAAAGTTTCCTGCGATTTGAATCCATGGTAATAATCCAATCCGCATTTTTCAATAGTATCGAATGGCTCATTATTCCCTCCGATAAGGAATACCGAGTGCTGCAGGAGCTTCACTTTTAGTACGGCTGATCATCAAGGCCACAATGGCAATGGCATAAGGCATTGCCAAAAAGATCTGGTAGGGGATCTTAAAACCAATGGCCTGGACATGCATTTGAAAGGCATCTAAAAAAGCAAATACTAAGGAAGCCACCAGTATCCATTTGGGCCTCCAATTTCCAGCGATGACAATCACAATCGCTAACCAACCTCGGCCAGCAGTCATATCGGGAACAAAACGAACGGATGAAGCCACACTGACAAAAGCACCAGCCAATCCGGCCATTAACCCTCCAAACATCACTGCTAAGTACTGACGGGTATCGACACTAAGTCCCTTCATGTCGATAGCAGCGGGATTTTCCCCCATACAGCGTAACTCAAGACCGTATTTAGTGCGGTATAAGAAAAACCAGATCATCGGAACCATCAAAAAAGCCAGGTAGGTCAATGGATTATGGCAAAAAAAGATTTTGCCCAACCAGGGAATTTCTGACAAAAATGGAATTTTAATGTTTTCCAGCAAATCGATTTTGGGAACGGAAGTACCGACTATTTTTTGAAAGCTCCTGTACCAAAACAGTGTTAAACCAGCAGCCAGTAAATTTAAGGCCATACCGGTGACAAACTGTTCCAGTTTTAAGGTAATGGCCATAAATGCCATTATCAAACTGAAGACCATGGCTGCCAAGGATGCTGCAATAATTCCTATGATGGGAGAACCGGTTTGATGGGTAACGAAAAACCCTACAAAAGCGCCCATGAGCATCATGCCCTCAACACCTAAATTCATCACTCCGGCGCGTTCTGCTACTAATTCCCCTAAAGCTGCAATCATTAAGGGACATGCAATTCTAATAGTTGCAGCTAAGATGCTTACTATGATTTGAGTTGTAAGTAGTTCAGTCATTGTCAGTCACTTTTTTGATCCTGTACTTAGATAATAAGGAACTACACAGGAAAAATAATAAAATAATCGCCTGAGTGGCATATACCATGGAAAGCGGTACACCTGTCATTACTTGCATTACATATCCACCGTTGACCAACCCACCAAACAGAAAAGCAGCAAAAAAGGTACCGATGGATGTCAATCCGCCAATCATGGCTACAATGATGCCCGTAAATCCAAGCCCTAAAGAAATATCCATATTTAGTCGTCCATGGACACCTAATAATTCTCCGGTTCCTGCTAAAGCAGCAACACCGCCACTAATCATCATCACCAATACAAACATTTTAGGAATGTTGGCCCCTTTATATCTAAAAGCTGTCGGATTCATTCCTAAAGCTTTTATGTCATATCCCAAGGATGTTTTTCGAATTAAAAAGTACATGAATACCGTTGTAACTATTGCCACCAGAAAACCGATATGCAATTGGTATTCTTCCATGAGTACCGGATAAAGGGCATGTTTAACCACCTCTTCGGTTTGAAGATAGTAACTGCCTTTGGATCTCCAGGGTCCGGATAATAGGTAGGTTAGGAAGTAACCAACGATATAATTCAGCATTACAGTTGAAATGACCTCATCCACTTTAAAGCGGTATTTCAACCAACCACAGAAACCTCCCAACAAAGCACCACCCATAAATCCGGCAATAATAACCAGAGGTATCAATACTATTGATGGTAGTCCGGAGAAAATAACAGAAGCACCATAAGCAAAAATGGCACCCATCACCAACTGACCTTCTTGTCCAATGCTCCAAATCCTGGCACGAAAAGCCACCACAGTGGCCAGTCCGGTGAAAATCAGGGGAGTGGCCCGCAGCAGGGTATCCATGATGGCTTCCTGCCCCATAAAGGCACCTTCAAAGAGTGCCCAGAATGCTTCAAAGGCATTCTGGCCAACACTAGCCATTAAAAGCCCTGAGACCAGCAATGAGGACACTAAAGCAATAAAAAATGATAGTATCCGCCAGCGAAGATTATTATGCGTTCTTTTAACAAATTTTAATTTAATCATCTTACCTTAATTAAAAAGGAATCGCTAATGATTCAAAAATGGAGCTGGTTACTTTCCTGCCATCAGCAAACCAATCTCTTCGATTTTCGCAGCTTCGGTTTTAAAATCCCCCATAACTTTACCTTTATACATCACCACAATTCTATCAGTCAGATTGAACAGGTCTTCCAGTTCCTCTGATATTAGAATTATCGCATACCCTTCACTGCGTTTTTTGAGTAACTGACGATGAACATATTCAATGACACCAACATCCAACCCCCGGGTGGGACGGTTAGCCAGCAAAACTTTAGAGGATTGCCATAATTCACGAGCCAGGATAATCTTCTGGGCATTTCCACCGGACAAGTGGTCAACCTGAGTCTTGATGGATGGCGTCAGAATTTCATATTCAGCAGTACACTTTTCAGCATAGGTGGCAATTTTACTTTGATCCAAAAAGGGACCTTTTTTAAAACAGGAATCATGTTGACTCCCCAGGATTAAATTATCAGCCACGGAAAATTCTTCCAGTAATCCCTCTAAGTACCTGTCCTGTGGGATATGACCGACACCCCGCTTGATGATATCAGCAGGATTCATATGGGTAATGTCTTCATCATCCAAAAATACCTTACCGGTATCTGGAGTAGTGACACCGACCAAAACTTCAAACAGTTCTTTTTGGCCGTTGCCAGCCACACCTGCAATACCAATGATTTCATTTTTATGAACCGTGAAGGAAATATCATCCAGGACGTGGGGGTTCCACTCATCACGTAGATTTACGCCTTCGAGTCTCAGCATTGACGCACCAAGGGGCAGGTTATCTTTTTTAACATCTAAAATCACTTCTCTACCCACCATCAGGTTTGTCAGTTCATTCTTGCTGTAGTTTTTCGTAATAACAGTATCAACCCGTTTCCCTTTGCGAAGGACGGTGACCCGGTCAGACTGCATCACTTCATTCAGCTTATGGGTAATCAAAATAATTGAAATACCATCAGCCGTCATTTTGCGCAGAATTTTGAACAATTGTTCTGACTCCTGGGGGGTTAAAACAGCCGTTGGTTCATCTAAGATTAAGAGTTTCGCATCCAGATATAAAGCTTTGAGAATTTCCACCCATTGCTGTTGCCCGACGGATAGATCCCAGATTTTAGTATGGGGATCTAAATCAACATTATAGTTTTGACACAGTTGTTTTAGCTTTTTTTCCGTTCCTTTAAAATCGAGCAAAAATGGCGCACCTGCTGTTCCTACAATCACATTTTCAATGACGCTGGCTGGTGGTACTAAAACAAAATGCTGATGCACCATGCCGATGCCGGATTTAATCGCGTCGCGGGGAGAGCGATAATCAATTTTAGTACCATCAAAATAAATATCTCCCTGATCCGGTTGATAGTATCCATAGATACATTCAGCCAGGGTAGATTTACCGGCACCATTTTCTCCCAACAAACAATGAATTTCACCCTTTTGAATATCAAAGGAGATCGCATCATTGGCCACAACCCATTCAAAGCGTTTGGTTAATTTTTCTACTTTTAAAAGAGCTTCCATACACTTTACTCGAAAATAGAGAGAAGTTCCCCTGACTTATTCAATCAAGGGTTTTGGTTAACAAACTTAGTTAGATGCTATCGGTGTTGTAATCAAAGGGACAGCCAAAGATCCGGCCAGGATCTGTTGTTTGGCCAACATCGCCTTCTGTTTGACATCAGCAGGTAATTTATCAGACAAAACGATATCGGATCCGCCTTCGGCCATGGAAAACCATTTCGGTTCCATATTACCGTTAAAGGGTTTACCGGCAGCTTTAGCCTTCACCCACTCATCAATCACCCATCTTAAATGGGGTACCCAACTAATAGTCAGACTGGTCATGATAGAATCGGGAGCCATACTAAGCCAGTCTTTATAATACCCGTGACAGAAAATTTTATTTTCAGTACAGGATTCAAAGGCTGCTGAAATCATTAAAATATTGTCTGCTCCGGCTGAGAACTGTGCATTCGCAGTTTCTTTGGCTTTTGGAGGATCATACCAGCTTTCGATAAAACTAACTTTTCTTTTCACATTTGTATTCACTGACTCAGCGCCCATAATAAAAGAATTAATGGCATCATAAACATCATCGGCCGGGAAACTGGCGACTGCCCCTAAGATATTTGATTTCGTCATCATGCCTGAAACAATACCCTGGATATAAGCTGGTTCGTGACCACGCATATACACCCAGTATTGGTTTTTTCCCAATCCCTGGTTTCCGGATCCGACCACCACAAATAGAGTTTTAGGGTATTTGTTCATCAACTTTTTGACTTGATCAGAATAGGTACTATGCAGCCAAACAATATCAAATCCTTTTTTAGCATAGAGCTTTGCTACTGCTTCTGCGCTATCTCCCCAAACACCTTCGGAATATACCGGATCGTTGATTTCTAATCCATAGGGTTTTTCAGCCTTAACTATTTTTAATGCTTCCAACAGTGCTCCATCCCAGGGTTCATCCGGTCCGGTTGCCAGGATGGTTGCTATTTTCAACTTTTTAGGCATCTCCGCAACAGAAATACTGGCCCCCAAAAACACCATTAACAGTAATCCAATAGAAACAATCCAGGCAAAATTAGAAATTTTAAAATGGTAATTCTTCATTTTTTCTCCTTCTTAATTAATTCCGATATTATCTAATTTGAATGACAACAAAACGAATTGGGCAATGAACATAAGTAATGGTTCTATCAAAACTATTCAAGCCCGGAATACACAGTCATCTGTATCAACCAAATAGCATGTTTAGATTAACCATATTGAAATATGGTTAATTAAATGATGCAATTCTAGAACAAGAAACAGCTGTTTGATGGCCCCCAGTATTTTGAAGGAACAGCAATCAACCAAAAAAACTAAATGGACTAACCAAATATTCAGTTTGGTTAAACTTACAAATAAAAAACACCGGTGTCAAGATTTTTTTTACTGTTTATTTATTTGATTTATTATTAAAAGAACCATGATAAAATAAACCTCTTATAAACAAGAGGTTTAAATAATATTGGATAGAATAGGTTCTTCAAAATGATTAATGATGGGGGTCGTCAATGGTTCGATTTTATCGAATATTTCCTGAGACTCCTTCAGGATTTTCTTTATATTTGTCTGCTTAAAATTCATCAGTTTCAGAGGAATTGAAACCAAAAAATCAATCAGTTCTTCATAAGTGTACGTAAGTTCCTTTTTGGCAATTCTGTTGAATATTTTTTGTTCAAAAGAGGTAATCACCCATTGATTTAAGCGAGCGGATTTTTCATCCTGATTTTTGTTGTGATACAAACCTGCTTTAAGGAAAAGCTTGATACCGTAGTCCATAAAAAAATCTTCAACAATTTCAGTATTAACGATTTCACAATAAAACCTTAAAAACCCTGAATCATTTAATATATGGAAATAGATGACCCGTAACATAACGGCTTCGAAAAGCATTGGATCTGTCGTTTTGGAAAAGTGAGGAATCACCAGAAAATTCATTTTTTTGTAAAAATCGTCCAAAACCACCACAGCCAATTTCTTTTTATCACGAAAGTAGTAATGAATCATCGCGTGATTCACGTCAGCATTTTCGGCAATTAAACGCGTCGTTGCCTTTTTAAAACCTTTTTCATAAAATACTTTTCGAGCGGCATAAATAATTTTTTGTTCTTTAATATTACTTTCTGTGATTACCATAAGTGGTTTTTACGAATCTAATTTTCAAGAGTTAAATTGTTTGTTTTAAATGCTTACTCAACATTTTCATTAATGTCTTGAGGATAGGTTGTAAAGTAATTAATTTCAATAGAAACCGCAAATCAACTTACTAATAACTGCAAATTATTCAATCCCGTAGCCTTTTAACAGTTTTTCGAGTGCCCGAATTTTTATAAATCCATTTTCAAACTGGGAATTCTTTCAGAAGCTGTCTGCAGCAGGTTTTTCCCTACCTGATTAATTTGGTGCGTAACCGTTCTTTCATCAATAGAAATCAGTTTCCCATCAGCAACAACAATCTGACCATTAACCATCACAGTATGGACTAGGCGGCTATCACCACTCATGACAATACATGCCACCGGATCATTTTTTCCTCCAGCATAGGGTAGTTGATCCCAATCCATCAAAACAATATCAGCCGCTTTGTTTGGTGCGATACTTCCAATATCATCTCTTCCCAAAACCTTTGCTCCGCCACTTGTGGCAATTTCCAGGATTTGTTCGGCAGTAGGTGCATGAACACCATAAGTGAGACGATGAACCAGATAGGCTGTCCGCAATTCAGTCATCATATTAGAAGCGTTATTACTGGCTGCTCCGTCAACACCCAGTCCAATTGAGGCTCCAAGCTCTGATAAATCAGGAACTCGACACACACCTGAGTTTAAAAACATATTAGAGATGGGGCAATGGGCGATACCGGTTTTAGTTTCCGCTAGTAACTTCACCTCTTCATCATTTAATTGGACACAATGCGCATAATAAACATCTTCACCCAACCAATCCAATCGACGCACAAGTTCTACCGGCCGACAGCCGAACAATTCCAGGCATGCCTCAACTTCACCAGCACTTTCTGCCAAATGACTATGAAATTGCACTTTATGTTTCCTGGCAAGTTGTAGGGTTTCTTTCAGCACTTCTTCTGTTGAATCCAGTTGATGCCAGCAAGGAGCCAAACCTACTCTTGTCATCGCAAAACGTTGATCATCATGGTATTTTCCGATTAAGCGTTCATAATCATTTAATATTTGATCCACATTTTCTGTGAGAGTATCCGGAACATGTGGACTTCCTTGGGTTTTCCCAATGGAAAGGTTGCCACGGGTTGGGTGAAATCGAATCCCCAGTTTTTTGGCAGCATCGATTTGAGCATCGATTAGTTTTTCCTGCCCGGCCGGATGAACATAATGATGATCCATTGAGGTTGTACAACCTGTCTTTAACAATTCCCCTAGCCCAACATATGCGCCTGCCTCAACAACCCGAGCATCGACGTCTTGAAAAATATCATAAACAACGGCCAACCAGGGTTCCAGTTTTAAGCCATTAGCCACATGAATATTTCTAACTAAAGATTGCCAACAATGATGATGGGTATTGACGAAACCGGGAATCGCAACTTTTCCCCGGGCATCTATAACTTCGTCCACAATTTCGTTAGTATCTAATTCATTACCAACTGCTTGTATTGCGTTATCACAAATTAGAATGTCGCCGTTCTTTATCCTTGATTTGTCATCGTCCATGGTGATGACCCAATCAGCATTTTTAATCAATGTTTTTTTCATTCAATTCCATTTAATACAATAATTAAGAAACAATAGCAGTAATCTATCAATTTAGTTTTATTTTAACCTTAAAACCATCCTCTCTGAGGATGGTCAGAGAGCCGATTGGCTAGATAATATAATGCCTCAAAAAAAGTTGGACGCAGGTCTGTCCCGCAGGAGTAATTAACCACGGACCACACTGAATACACGGAAAAAAAACAGAGATATTGAAACTCAATCATAGAAACACAAATCCTTCCGTGTTTTCCGTGTATTCCGTGGTTAGATTTATAAAATAATAATCAGATGAAAGTCATCATAGGATCATTAATGACAGCTAGAATTGCGTCGATATCGTTTGAGCCCAAGAATGCGATGTGCCCCTATGGGGACGAATTTTTATTTTTTCAGTTCAATTGCGTCTATTACGTCCTGAGGTTTAATGGGTATTTTTGATATTTGAATGCCCAAGGCATTGGTCAGAGCGTTCACGATAGCGGGTGCCACAGGGTTTATTGGTATTTCGCCCATTCCTTTAGCGCCATATGGCCCATCAAAATGTGGTTCTTCGACGATAATAGACTCGATGTTTGGGATTTCCATTATATTTGGAATATGAAGTTTTTTTAGAGTATTGCTTTTTATAACGCCATTTTCGATTTCAAAATTTTCAGTAAGGGCATAACCGACACCCATGGCAACAGCTCCCTCAATTTGGCCAATCACCATTTGTGGATTTATAGCCTTGCCTGCATCCTGGGCTGATATGATTTTTTTGATAATAATGGCACCTGATGAGGCATTCACCTCTAAAATAACAGCACAGGTTGTAAAGCAATAGGCATAATGGATATCGAAAGCTTC
>Ga0233431_1003978_pt1 | contig 16677 bp, 20 predicted proteins | sample SI_118_April2016_FD_179867 | JGI IMG/M metagenome (GOLD analysis project Ga0233431, IMG submission 179867) | Seawater microbial communities from Saanich Inlet, British Columbia, Canada - SI_118_April2016_200_MG | ecosystem: Environmental > Aquatic > Marine > Inlet | place: Canada: British... | reverse complement strand
ATTCCATGATATTGAGTTAAGGGATGAGCAAGACTTTGGGAATACAGATTTTATTTTTTTAAGGCCGGAAGAAGCTCAAGTAGAAGTCTTGTCGGGAGGAAACCGGGAGGGTGAATATAATATTTTTGTGGATACTAGCGGAAAAGATGTTTTGCAATCTTCAATTGAAATTTTAAATAAAATGCGCGGTGTTTTGGTTTCTTGAGAATAGCTTTTGGCGGTGGTTGTTTAGCGATGAATGCATACTATCAAAAACGTTGCGTAGAATATCTGGTGGGTGATTGTGGGTTTAATCGTCAACTCTAACCACATTCTCACACTTAGTACATTTATAGAACTTACTTTCCGGCTCATCTCCAGCTCTCATTTGTTGTAACCAAAATGTTGCTTTCTTGTTCCCGCATTTTTCACATTTATGGTCAGTTGTTGGATTTACATTAATTAATTTCTTGTCAACCACTGCTACCGTATTATCTGTAGTTATCTCCTCTTTGATTTCCATATCGAGCTTTCCTGCTTTCCTATAGCCACATCTAGCACATGTCCCAGAAGCCCCCGTGGCCATCATTATTGCGTTACATTTTGGACAAAATTCCATAGATTATTCATATAACTCGAGTTTAAAAATCTTCTGAATGTAAATTTTTAGTAAATTGCCTGTGTTGCTATGCTTTGAATGTTGGTTAGATAATAAATCAAAATTATATTATAATGGTTAAGGGTTCTAAAGTTTAAGCACCAGGGACATTGTAAAAATCTTCTGGCATTGTGCTCATATTCAATTTCATTACCTCTACGCTAGATAATCTTGTTCTACCCGGAGATCTTCCGTTGTAAGCGTCTAAGATTCTCTTCTGTTCTGGACTAGCTGCAGCGTATTCTTTACTAGAAACTCCTTGGAATTTTCCTTTTGCGCTAGGCATCATTTCATGTAGTAATTCTCGTGTCATGATATGACCAAATAGATGATATTAATAAATGTTTCGTTAATTAGATTTTAGAATAGCATGCTCCGGGCTCATTACTCCTAAAATCGAAGAAGAAAAGCTTTACCCAACCAAGATATGGGATTTTGAAAACTGATTTACCAATTAACTGGTTATTTTGGATATTCTTTTCCCCACTCAGCTGCCCACCGTTATTATCTCCAAATGTTGCATATGGCTCTGTGTTCTTTACTAGTCTGTGAATTATAGGATGGGCAGACCCCCCACTAAATATTACCACGTCTCCCTGCTTGAGATTTTTTGGTCTTACTACGAATATTATATCTCCCTTGGTTAATCCTTTTGGGAAAATCCAATCTTTTGTGCCTTCTAAGTCTAGATGCTCTAGCGGATGAGCATTATTGCCCAATGTGGTTTCGAACCCAACTTCTTCATGATACATTGAACAACTCTCAACTATTACTAGCGGCAGAACTGTTCCAGTTGCTGCCTTTAATAATGGAAAGAATACGTATAATATTAAAATAATAGCTATTAACACACTTGCAAGCATAGCTCCCCAAGAATCACTTCTTAAGAATTTCCAGAATTGCTTTAACATCTCTCTTGCTTGCATATATACAATGGAGCAGAGATGTATTTAAATATTGGCTTAAATGCTATTTTAATATATGGAAAAAATAAAACGCATATCGGCTGGTTCATATGATTTGAACCGTTTTTTGCATGGAGGATATGAGTCTGATATAATATCTACAATTTATGGCCCTGGTGGTAGTGGAAAAACAAACTTTTGTATGTTGGCTGCTGTTTCAGTTGCACGAAAGGGTGGGCGAGTTATTTTTATTGATACAGAGGGTGGTTTTTCAACGGACCGATTTTCTCAAATGCATAAAGGAGATACTTTAGAGATTGAAAAAAGTTTACAAAATATTATGCTTTTGAAGCCCACTAGTTTTTCTGAACAAGAAAATAATTTTGAGGCGTTATTAAAAGAAATAGACAGAACTGAAATTAACCTAATAATAATTGACTCCATTGCTATGCTTTATCGTTTGGAATTGGCTGAAGCTATCCAAACCGAGAAACAAGAAAAAATACAAAATGTCAATCGCAATTTGGCCAAACAGCTTAGAACATTAAACGAAATAGCTAGGAAGAAAAATATCCCAATAATAATTACTAATCAGGTTTATGCTAGTCATGTGCGAGATGGGTTTGGAGAAAATGAAATGAAAAGAACTAATATGGTTGGTGGTGACTTATTAAAATACTGGAGCAAATGTTTAATAGAGTTGCAACAAAATATTGCCAAAAGGAAGCTTGTTCTTAGGAAACATAGAAGCTTGCCTGAAAAAAGTATGGGATTTGAGGTCACCAATGAGGGGATTCGGAAGAAGGGATTATTTTAGGAAGATTTATATAAATTGAATTAATAAATTAATTATGGATGGTGGATTAAGTGAAGCACAAAGAAAATTGAGAGATGGGTTAACAAGGCTTTTCCCTGGGGATGTTGGAAACTCTTCTCCTTCAAGACATTATACCAAAATGACTGTTGGCGAAAGGCATGAAGCAGCCGAGCGAATTAGGGGCATTTATAAGATTCGAGCTAGTCAAGGGGATACTACCGATGAACAAAAAAGATTACTCAGAAAGTATGAAAGTATGTCTGATTTGCAAGTTTTAAGAGCAGAAGAAAGAATTTTACAGAAGAAGAGTAGGGGCCTAGAGAGATATATTAGGATCACGGATGAAGCTGAGAGAAGAGCTAGAGAAAATCCAGGTAAAAAGAAATACGCTGGCCTGGCTGCTTAGGGGAAAAATAATCTATGAGATGTAAGATATAAGTATTTTTAAACTGAAATTTGGATATATTATTATGATATCAACAGAAAATATGCCCTATATGAACTTAAAGTTAAGGATAGCTGGGAGAGAACATCGTAATGAGATTCACGCTCTTTTCCCCCAGACATTAGCTAGAACACAATTCTGTCTAGATCATTTAGGTAAAGATCCCACGCCATTCTTTGAATCAGCGGATTACCAGATAGACCAGAAAGGCGTTCTGAGAAAGGCCTATAATCACGATACAAGGTTACATGTTTACGAAGGTATTATAGATGTTAATCAACCACACAGATTGGGACTAAAAGAAGGATGGGAAATTGACTTTCATGATGTAGGGGGTAACCTTAGGACACTACACCTTTCTTCCCAAAAGAAAAAGTTCGCTATTGGAAAAATCTCCGGAAGAAGCAGAACGTTTACATTAAATGGACTATATGATGGATTACCTAACGATAGAATGAATACCAGATATGGAGCTATAACTGATGAACTTGTAAAGCATGATGCTCAAGCGGGATTAGATTTTTTAGGCGCTTCTATTTCAAAAAGGAAAGATGCTCGACTTAGACTTGCAGAGATGCAATATAGAAAATATATCTCAGATCAATAATAAATTACTTTACTTTGTAGCTTTCTTAACTACTTTCTTTTTAGCAGCTTTCTTCTTCTTTTTCTTCTTCTTTTTAACAGTTTTTTTCTTCTTGGCTTTTCCGTCTTCTCCAACTTCTACTATTTTACCGCCAACAACTTTCAACTCTCCACTTGCAAGTTTTGCTTTGAACTCTTCCTTTTTCTTTTGTAATTCTTCATTACTTGGACATTCTGGATTAAAGCAGAATCTCCACGGAGCCTTTCCTCGTTTGAATGCCGCAACCATTGGGAACCCGCATTCTTCACAAATCTCATGCTTGCCTTCTTTTGTTTTTGTCGGCTTCATTGCTCCAGATGGTGGAAGAGAAAATGTTGTTTTGCATTCTGGATAAGCGTTACATGCAACGAAATATCTTTTGAATTTTACACCATATCTTACCTGCAAATCTCCCTTTTTACATTTAGGACATTTAAAATCGAATGTGTTTTCTTCTGTTTGTTGCTCGATTACCTTATCTGTGCCTTCGATTAATGCTTTCCCAATTTCTTCCAAGTGAGAACTTACATCTTTTGCGATTTTTTTCACATCGCCTTTTGCATGTTCTAAAACTTTATTTTCCATTTCTTCTAATTTCTCAGTTGAACTCTCAATCTTCTCCAATTTGTCCGTCATAGCTGATGTTAGTTTCTCATCTAATATTACTGGTGAATATTTATCTAGGGCTTTATGCAAGCTCAATCCCAGTTGTGTTACCTCCAGTGACTTACCTCTCACATAATCTCTAGAAGACAATGTTTCCACGATTCCAGCCCGAGTCGCTTTGGTCCCCAAGTTTCTTTTTTCCAATTCTTTTACTAGCGAGGCGGCTGAATATCTTTTCGGCGGAGTAGTTTCTTTTTCCTCAGTTCTAATCTCCGTTATATCGACCTCTCCATTAATTGTTGGGATTTCTTTTTCTTCTAATTTTCTTGGGTAGACTGATAACCAATTCTTCTCTTTGATCTTTCTTCCGTTGGCTGTGAAATTTAATCCTCCAGATTCCACCCTAACAGACTTAGAGTCGATTACTGCAGCTTTGGCGAAACAAGAAATAAATCTCATAACAATTAAATCATAAATTTTCTTTTCAACTTCTCCTAGTTTTTTCTGCTCACCAGTTGGATAAATTGCTGGATGTGCAGGGTCAGTCTTTTTCCCCTCAGTTGGAGTTTTATTTACAGCATATTTTACTTTTGTAGTATATTTCTTTAACATTTTCATAATTTTATCATATCCAATTTCCTTGGGATATTTTTGACTGGAAGTTCTAGGATAAGAAATTACTCCTGCCAAATATAATTGCTGAGCAACCTGAAGAGTCCTAGAGGGAGTTAGTCCAAAATTTTTGTAAGATTCTGTTTGTAGGGTTGTTAAATCAAATGGTGTTGGTGGGGCAATTTCCTCTTCTTTAATTTTTGTAACCGCGGTTGCAGTTTTACCTTCTAGATAATTAAACCTTAATAATTGTTTTTCGTCGTAAATATCCCTTGGATGTTTCACTTCTAATTTTTGCCCCTTAATATCTTTGATTTGTAAAAAAACTTGCCAATATGGTATTGGATTAAATGCGCCAATCTCTTTTTCTCGATTAACTAATAAATTTAATGCGGGCCCTTGGATTCTTCCAATAGACATAAGTTTGAATCGCCCGAGAGAACTAATAGATTTCATAAGGCCCCTGGACAAGTTAATCCCGTAGAACCAATCTATATAATGCCTAGTTTCCCCTGCGATTGCTGCCCCCCAATTTAGTGTTGGTAATAAATTTTCAAATGATTTATTTAATTCATCTTTTGTAAGGGTTGAGAATTTCATCCTTTTAGCATCTTTTTTCTTACAAACATAACGAACCACGTTCCATCCTATGACCTCTCCCTCGGTATCAAAGTCCGTTGCCACGATGAACTCGTCTGCTTCTTTTGCTAATTTTTTTAGAACATTTAAATATTTCTTAGTAAATGCACTTCTCTTTTTGGTGAAAGCTGGTTTCCAAGATACATCAAAATTTGGGAATGGCCCACGTGCCTCATTTTGCTGGATACCATACAAATGGCCAACTGCACAACCCACTAAATAATCTTTCCCATCTCGTTGAAAACTATAATAATTGACCTTATCCTTTGTAGTTATTTTCTGATCGGTGGCATTTGATAAAGCCGCAGCTATTTTTGCAGCAGCCGTTGGCTTTTCAGTTAAAATGAGTGTTGTCTTAGTAGGCATCTTGTATTACTAATAAGGGGAAGCTTTAGTTTAAAGAGTTTTGGGACTTGGTGTCCGATATACTTAAGAATTGGTATATTTGATGAATATTATGCATAAAGAATTATCAAGACTAGCAACAGAAGTATTACGAGAATTCCCAGGGGTGTCTAAAATAGTTTCATATGGATCTGTCTCACGTGGAGACCATACACCTAGCTCTGATGTTGATTTAACCTTTATTTGTGATGACTTATATAAGGGCATATCTGAAGATCTTGAGGGATATCCTGCTGGTCTTCGCAGGAGAATTGATGAAGCCCTCGGGGCGATAGACAATCCTGATAATATCAAATTTTATTTGCCTCTTTATTGGGATGGTGAGTTTGAATCTGGAATTGAATTGGGTAGAGATTTGCTGCATGAGGTTGGAGTTGTTGTGCATGATGAATATGCTGAATAGGTACTCCTTAAATATTAAAAATCTTACCAGTTCTTCCAACTTGGAACACTTTTGTTTTACCGATCTTGTCTTCGATTCCCTCTGCTTCATGAATATGCCCAGAAATTAAAATGTCTGGCTTAAATTTTTTAACAGCTCTCTTTAAAACTTCTTCACCCTCAACACCTGAAAATTCTGCTTTTGTATCTTTCGCATGAAGGTGGGAAACTAAAATCTTTTTTTCAGGCTTCATTTTTTTAAATTGTTTTTCAATTATTGAGAAGTCCTCTTCATCGTGCTCTAATGTCCAATTTGGCGAACCGATCCCGGCAATTCCCACTCCACCATAGGTTACATAATATCCGTGGATGCTTTTTGCGCTATCTTTTATTCTATTATATTCCTCCGTATTCTCACAATTTCCAGGAATGAACAATATTTTTTTGTTTGTTTTTTTTAATGGGTCTAAAATATTTTTATTTCCCTCAGAATAGCTATGAATATCTCCGGCTAAAATAATTAAATCTACATGTTCATCCAATGCTTTTTTCGCGAGTTTTTTTACACTTGCCTTGTGATCGTGTATGTCTGAGGCTGCTAAAATCTTTACCATATATGTTGAGGGGATTAGGTTTTTAAATAAGTTTTGTGTGGGATTTAGATGAGCTTAAAAGATATTAAAGGATGGAATTTAGATATTGAAGCTGATATTACAACCAGCTGGAAGAGTGAAGAAAATTTTAAGTTTAATGTGGACTCCCCAAAGCCAATTTATTCGATAGACACACCGCCCCCATATGTTAATGCACCAATTCATATCGGACAAGCAGTTACCTATTGTTATATGGACTTCTTCGCAAGATACAAGAGAATGAAAGATTTTCAGGTAATATTTCCGCTGGGGCTGGACAACAATGGGCTTCCAATTGAAATGGGGGTAGAGAAAAAATATAAGGTTTCTGCTTTTCACATGGAAAGAGATGAATTTATTAGACTTTGCAAGCAGCTTTTAAGTGAGGCTGGGACTGCAACTAAAGACACTTTCGCAAAACTTGGTATTTCATTTACAACTTATCAAGAAGACGGGTCTATTGGCTCAGTTTATCAAACAGACTCTCCAGAGTATAGAAAAATTACACAATCCACTTTTCTAGATTTATTTAGGAAAGGTAAAATTTATGAAGATAAAAGAATTAACAACTGGGATCCAAAACTTAGAACAACTATTGCTGACTCTGAAATTGAATATAAAGAAATAGCGTCTACCTTTAATGATGTCTTATGGGCAGTAAAAGATAGTGATGAAAAAATTACAATTGCAACCACGCGACCTGAACTTCTTTGCTCTTGTGGCATGGTAATCTTCCACCCAACTGATAAACGGTACAAGCATCTCGAGGGGAAAAAATTAATTAGTCCAATTTTTGGAAAAGAAATTTTGATTAAATCCCACCCTTTGGCTGACCCAGAAAAAGGAAGCGGAGTTGTTATGATGTGTAGTGCTGGGGATCTATCTGATATTCAATTCTTTAGAGAAGAAAAAATCACGCCTATTATTTCTATTCAAATGGATGGGACCATGAATTCTAATGCTGGTAAATATGAGGGATTGAAAGTTAGGGGGGCTAGAAAACAAATTATTGAAGATTTAAAGGAATCTGGTGTCCTTGTAAAACAAGAAGCAATAACTCATAGAACTCCGGTTAGTGAAAGAAGTGGTGCGGAAATAGAGTTTATCGAAATGCCAGAATTTTACTTAAAACAAGTCGAAGAACTTGGAACTATGAAAAAACTAGCTGGTAAATTGAATATGTATCCAGAGTTTACTAAAAAAACTTTAAATAATTGGATTGATACTGTCTCAATTGACTGGCCAATTAGTAGACGTAGATTTTATGCGACTCCAATTCCGTTATGGATGGCTGAACATGAAGGCAAAAGGTATTTTGCGGCCCCAAGGGAACTAAGATATTATGAGCCATGGAAAGAAAGCGCTCCGATTGACTCTGAAGTATTTTTAGATGGTAAATTAGTTGGTGATATTTCAAAATTCTCCGAACTTGATTGGAAAGGTGAGACTAAGGTGCTCGACACATGGATGGACTCTTCAATTTCTGAATTAATAATGTTGAAATATAAGACTGATGATAAATTTTTCAAAAAAGCATACCCCGCTACACTTCGGCCTCAGGGAAAAGAAATTATTAGGACTTGGCTTTATTATACAATACTTAGGGGGTATCTGGAAACTGGAAAACTATGTTTCAAGGACGCTTGGATCAACCAACATATAGTGGATTCTAAGGGATATAAAATGAGTAAAAGTAAGGGTAATATAATCGACCCATTAATGCTACTTGGCAAATATGGTGGGGAAGCTATTCGGTTTTGGGCTGCAACCGAAGGAGATTTGTCTAAACAAGATTTGAAATGTGCAGAAGATCGAATCAGCGGAGAGAAAAAGACATTGAATAAATTACTAAATGTTAGTAAATTTGTTATGATGTTTGATAGGCCGGAATCCAAACCAGATATAACCGCATTAGATAAGTTGTTTATTGATTATGTTGATGCCATCACTCAGGATATTGATAAGAGCTATAACAAATATGATTTTTACAACCCCGCACAGAAGATCCGATTTTTCTTATGGGAAGTTTTTGCATCAAACTATGTTGAAATGGTTAAGGGACGAGCATACAATCAAGATGGTAAATTTAGTGAAAATGAGAGTGATTCTGCAAAATGGACATTACACTTTGCACTTGAGAGGCTATTACATTTAGCTTATCCTATCATCCCCCAGATTACAACACTCATTGCAAAAGACAAAAAGATTGACTTGCTGAAGGCCAAATGGCCCAAGGTGGAGGGAAAGACTGACTTGAAAAAAGAAGAAAAACAGATATTGGGGTTATTAGAATTTAATGGTTCTGTTTGGAAGAAAAAGAAAGAAGGTGGGATATCTTTAAGAGATGGAATATCTGGAGTTGAGATTCCAAAAGAACTTGATGAATTTAGTAAGGACTTGACCGTTTGCCATGGGTTGGAATAGGTATTCTGTATGATATAAATTCTTAAAAGGGTATTTGGTGTGATATTCTTATGAAAACTGTAGAAGAATCCGTAAAAGATCTTCCAAGGGGCGAAGTTGAAAGTCTTGCTGCGATTACATTAAGATCTAGGCAGGGGGAACTAAGGGCCCTTAGAGATAATCTTTGTTCTCACGAGGGGGAATTTGGGGATCATAATTCATCCACAGAAATTACCAGGAGTAATTATGAAGAGCAAAAAAAATTTCTTTCTAAATATGACTTGATTGATCTCGAAATGGAAGATAAGGCTTATCGTGAACAAAGAGAAAGAGTATTTAATTTTCATAGAAGACTTGGCCAGGGTAGATAATTTAATTTTACTGCCCTTCCGACCAAACATCTTTTAAACCACTATCCTCTTAGTAAATTATGGCACTTGCTTAAGAGTATCATCCAATATGGAAATAAAAATGGCGCTCACAAGGAGTACCGTTTTCACAGGAAATAAAAATGGCAAAAATAACAGAGTCTGAAAGATTTGAATTAGAAAGCTTAGTTGAAACTCTTGAAGGAATTCGTGGGAGACATACAGAGCTAATTACTGTTTATGTACCATCTGGGTTTAATATTAATCAAGTGGCGAGACAACTTGAAGATGAAAAGGGAACTGCGACTAATATTAAATCTAACGCTACGCGTAAGAATGTTGTTAATGCTCTAGAGAAGGCTATTAGAAAATTGAAGGAATATAAACAAACTCCACCTAACGGTCTAGCTGTGTTTGCAGGGAACGTGAGTGAAGTTGAAGGGAAGGAAGAATTGAGAATTTGGGCTATTGAGCCGCCGAAAAAAATGAAAGTTAGAATTTATAGATGTGACCAAACATTCGTTATGGAGCCCTTAAGCCAAATGCTTGTGAGTGATGAAGTTTATGCATTATTGATCATTGAAAGAAATGAGGCATCAATTGGAATGTTAGATGGTAAACATGTTAGGCTAATTAGAAATATGACTAGTGGTATTCCTGGAAAAACTCGAGCTGGTGGACAATCCGCACAAAGATTCGCCAGGATTAGGGAAAGTGCTGCGAAAGAATTCTTTAAACGAGTAGCTGACCATATGAAAACAGAATTCTTTGAGATGAAGGATATTAAGGGCATCTTGATTGGTGGGCCAATTCCCACGAAGGAAGAATTTTTAGATCAAGCTCAATTAGTAACTGAATTAAAGAATAAGGTAATTGCCGTTAAAGATCTGGGTGGAACGGGGCTTTCGGGCCTAATTGATTTAGTAAATTTATGTGAGGATACCCTAGCTGAGCAAGAAGTTACAAAACAAAAAAAGATAATGGATGAATTCTTTGAAAAACTAGCAAAAGATCCAGATAAAGTTGCTTATGGTATGGCTGAAGTGGAAGATCGTCTGACACGTGGAGCAGTGGATAAATTAATTATTTCCAAGACACTTGGCAAGAAGAAAATTAAGGAATTAACAGCTTTGGCTTCTGAGAGTTCCACAAATGTCCATCTTGTGACGAACGAGACTCCTGAGGGTGTACAATTTGATAATCTTGGCGGGGTTGGCGGGTTACTTAGATTTGCTATTATGGACTAGACCTTCTCAAGACGAATTATGATGACTTATTTTTAACCCGCCCGATGGGGGAAGTTGTTGCTCTGTCCTCCGGACAAATAGCTAAAACTTCGTTTCAGGATTTATTTTGGACACTTTCTAATTTTTTCTTAGTAAGGTTATTCTTCCCTCATTGTCTTTTTCAAAGAGGACAATTTTAAAATATTTTTTCAAATCTTTCTTAGAAAAAATTGTTCCTATATCATCTATTAAAACCAAATAACCTTTTTCGCTTAATAATGCATTTAATCTTTTAATCAATTTTTTCTTATTTTTTAATTCCCAATTAAATTTTTTAGGAAAATGGTGTGTATAATTTATAGTATAAACCATATTAATTAAAATTAAATTGTATTTTTGGTTTAATTTTTTTGGAATATTTTTTATAGTTCCTCTAAAAGATTTTTTATTGTCAAATTCTTTTGGATAAGGTTCTATCCCATGGGTGTTATATTCCTTGGAATTCAAGAACTTTATAAAAGTAGGATAATCACCATAACCGATATCCAAGATTTTTGCATTTTTTGAAGTTATTTTTTTGATTAATGCCCACGAAGTTTTATAAAATATTTCTACAGGATAATAAGATTCTTTCTTAGTGAAAACAAATTTTTTTAATTCACTAAAAGCAATACTTTTTTCTTTTTTAGTAAGTCCAAATTTTAATTTTTGTTTTTCTGTTAAGAAATTAGAAAATTCTTCTCTTAGTTTTTCTCTGAATTTATCCCAACCATTATCATTACCATTTATTTTAATATAGTCGTAATAAAGTTTATCAAAAGCCATGGCTCTTTCTTTAGGAGAGTATTTCGAATTTAATGCTTTTCCCATTAAGGTTTCTGGTTTCATTATGTTTTAAAAAATAATTAACTTTATTAAATTAACGAAAATATCCATCTTCTTTTTAAAAAAAGCAAAAATATCGCAACAACTTCCCTAATATGATGCCCCCCAGAAAAGTGATTTTAACTCTGCGAAAAATCAAAGATTTTTTTTGCCACATTGCATTCTCACAAAATTAAAAATTTTTCTCAGGAGACATAACAGGGCTTTTTCTAGAAAAAGAACCTCTTGAAAGAAAAAGTCAATATTGTCGATCTTTTATTTAACCAACTCGATTTTGGTTAAAACTATTTTTTATCGCGGTTATAAAAATCATCTAAAGTTTTGTATTGTGGGACCAATCCTTTCACCGCATCAAAATCATCTTGGTCAATTGGGTTACAATTTTTACATGGCCTGTATCCTTGCGCTACTGCATCTTCTAATGTGTGGAAAAATACTCTGTTTTCTTTCTTCATTCTCATGCCTGATTTACAGTCTAAAGTCCCGAAAATTCTACGAGACGCTCTTCCTCCATTCCAACCCGCATAAATACCTGGTTTTGCGCTTGTGACAAATTCTCCATCTTTTAAAATTCTATATTGTTTCATAAATTGTAATTGGAGTTGGGTGTTATAAATATTATTGTGATTTGGCTGCATATTGCAAAATACTTATAAAACATCTTAACGCGTATTGATTATGGATTACAATAAGCTTGTTAGGGATAAAATTCCTGAAATAATTGCCGGGAATGGGGACACGGCCGCTACTCACATTGCAACCGATGAAGAGTATAGGGGGAAACTGAGAGAGAAACTCCAAGAAGAAGTTAATGAATTTTTAGAGGAGTTGGATAATGGGGAGTTGGCAGATATTTTAGAAGTTGTTTACTAATTGGGCGAACTTAGTGGGGTTAGTAGAAATGAACTAGAAAAGATTCGGCAGAAAAAAGGGGCGGGCTTGAGAAAAGAATTATTTTGGACAAAACTAACTGATATATCAAATAATTAAGCTTAAAAATTATCTATAAAATTCTTTAACTTTTTGATCTAAATATTTGGCCTCATCAACCGGTAAAACAGGATTTATTCCCTGTAGCGCAATGCCCATCACTGGCCCGAAGGTGATACTCATAAATGGTGGGAATATTTGTTGCGCGGTTTTCATAGCTTCTTGAGACTCTGGGCTAGCTCCTTCGCCAAAAACTATAGCTGGGATTAATGATGCAACCCCATATGACATAGCACCTATCATTATTGGCCCAGATATAAAATTGTCTAGTCCAAAAAGTCCACCTGTTTTTAGGCTGGTTGGGCAATCTACTAATCCACTCATATATTCTAATCTTTGATTATGGGCCTTATCTTTCCTGATCGGGAAAAGTCTTCTAACCGGTCTTTTTTTATACGCTAGTTCACTTAATGAGTCTTCAATACCTCGCTCCCCCTCAATCGCTTCATGTAAAATTGGATTACTTTCATATCTTTTGACCACCCTTCTTTGAATACTATCCACATTGATTTCTCCGCTTTCTAAAATTCCACTCTCTACACCTTCCGCATAAAAGTCTTCGATCCTTCTAAGCTCTTGATATAATGTTCTTGCTACCATTTAGCTCTCTGTCAATTTTAATTTAAAAGGGTTGTTGTAATTGAGTATTATATGGCATTTGATTAGAATATCTATAAGATCATCAAATAATTAAGCTTAAAAGTATATTTTTACATTTATAATTATGCTAAATTTTGAAGAAGGCAAGCTATTAGACGAACTTCGAACAAGAAAACCTAGCCGAGTTTTGGTCCAGTTACCGGAGGGTATAAAGACGAAAGCCCCAGAAATTGCTAAGTTGATCGAAAACGAAGGTATAGAAGTTGTATTTTCTGGAGAAACTGCTTGGGGCGGATGCTGCGTTTCAGTTGAAGAAGCTAAGCATGCAGAATGTGACTTGATTGTACACTTTGGACATGTTAAATTCATGGAAGTTGATTTTCCTGTTTTATATATCGAGATCAAGGATGAATTAGAGCTACTGCCACTTTTAGAAAAATCATTAGATCAATTAAAAAATTATAATACACTCGGTCTTAGCTATAGCATTCAACATAGGCATGATGTGGACAAAATTATAAATTTTTACGAGGAGCATGACAAAAAAATAATCCTGAGCGCTAAAAAAGGATATAGTGCGTATGAGGGGCATGTTGTTGGATGTGAATTTAATGGGCTTAAAAGCATTGAGCAAGATGTTGATGCGTTTATTGTCGTAGGCAACAATTTCCATTCCATGGGTGCTTGCCTAATGGTTGAAAAACCAGTCTTCTTACTTGATGTTTATAATGACTGCGTGAGCGAGATGTCTGGAGTGCGTGACAAAATTACGAGACAGCGAGCAATGGCTATTGATAAATTCAAGAATTCTAAAATAATTGGCGTACTGCAGGAAATGAAGGCTGGTCAGAATTTTGGGGCTGCTAAAATAACTAAGAAAAAGCTAGAAGACGCCGGGAAACAGGCAATAATAATTACTATTTCTGAATTCACGCCTGACAAACTTATGAATTTTTATAACATAGATTCCTTCGTTTCTCTTGCATGTCCAAGGATTGCCGTTGACGATTTTGCGAAATATCATAAACCTATTCTAACATACAAGGAGATGCTCGTCGCTGTTGGCGAAAAAACATGGGACGAATTGCTTGAGAGTGGGTTCTGGTAACGATGATTTTGCTTTAGGCTCTGTTAAAAAAGTATTTTGGGGATATATTTAACTCACCTACTCCCCTAGTCAGTAAGGGGGTTGGGATATCGTTAAAATGAAAGGGTGAGATGGTTGAATATTTTTTATAAAATACTCTCGACGAAAAGTATTTAAAGATTGATTTCCTTATTTTGGTATGCAGACACACATGACTAACTGCGGTATGAAAGATATCAAGTTAGTCACATCTGTGATTAATCTAGTGACCTTTAATTATTAATTATTGGACCATTAGATTTTTTCTTTAACATATTCAAGTGATTTTCTTTTGGTCCCTAATAGTAGTTTTAGCTCTCCTAGATAACTAAACTGGAGGACACAAAAATGGAACAACAAGAACAATGTTATATATACGAGGGTGGAGTTAGAGATGTTCGTGCAAGTGACTCAGATAACGAAACCTCCTACGACGGCGTAGCTGGCAATGCAGATGAAGCTTCTTACCTTAAACAAATTCACGAAACATTTGAATAATTTTTAGGTTAATCGTATTTTTATTTTTATTTTTTTAGCTGGGGCTCTAAAGGGAAAGAGCTCCGGTTTTATGGGTTTTTGGTATGGGGATTATCAGAAGTTTTGGCTGAAGGGAGTGATTTGAGTGGAGCCTTCAAGGCTGAATCTCTGAATTGCTGTTATGTCTCCCGACGACTGAAAGGGGGCACGGTATAACACAGATAGTTTAAAAATTAAGAAATAGGATTAAGAAAGGAATTTTCTATTTTTTTTAAATTTTTTAATGGCATGCATTGTTGTACAGCTAATTAAATATGATAATACTATATTTATGATACTACCCCAAATTAATTGATTTCTTAAACTTACATTTATATTTTTAATTATCCAGGGTATTCCTCTTGAACCGATATATGAGACAAGAGACACATAGTAATTATCACACCCTCCGTCTGTTGCTGTATCTTTACATGCAGTTTCCATATAGACAGGTATAATAAGAATTAAAATCAGGGCAATTATGATTTTCATGAATGTTGGTTTAAAAAATTCTTTCCAATTCATATTCTGTTTTTAGGATATGCTAGTATTTACATGTTCCTATCAAGCGAATCGCCGAGTAATATTGGGTTTAACATCGGGCTTAAACAACCCGGAGGGCTCGAGGTGTAGAAATTTTTCCCTCGTGAAACAGAGCTGGAAAAATTATGAACGCTCGAGAGTTTTTTCTGAAAGAAAAAATTTGGGAATTTTCCGAGCTGAGGGAAATTCTGTTTAAGCACCTGTTATGTCTTCCGAGCTTGCGAGAGCGCAGCGTGACAAGAAATTCTGAAAGAATTTCGCAGAGTTAAAATCACTTTTCAGGGTGGGAATTATATTAGAGAAGTTGTTGCGATATTTTGCTTCTTTTTTTCTAAAAAAGAAGATGGGCACTTTCGTTAAATTAATAAACAAGCATTTGTTTTTATGAATTGTATGAATTCAAAAGAGGCAATAAAAATTGCGAAAGAAGTTGCAAAAGAATTGAAGAAGGCCAAATTTACTGAATCTATGTACATAATAGGGAGTCTTTCAACAGGGCATTTTGATAAATATGCAGATGTTGATATAATAATTACCACTAATAAAAAAGTTTATTCAAAAGATGTTCTCCCAATTATAGGTAATTTTGTAACCAAAGAAGTTTATCAAGATGATAGATTTCCGTATAGAATAGATGCAGAAATTAAAGGGTTAAAGATTATGCTTTTTTTTCTTCTAGAAGAATGGGTTTTACCAGGGATAAGACAAAATAAAAAAGCGGGAGAGCACGAATATAATAAACATAAAGATTTGATTCGTCTTAAAAAAGCAATTATTTTATTCGATAAAAAGAGCAAATTTAGAAATCTCTTAAAGGATGTTCCAGAAATACCTCTTCATATAAAAAAATTTACCCTGCATGAAAGAATTCATAAATTAAATTATTATCTTTTCTTAGAGGGTGGAGCAATTAATACTGCAAGGAAAAGAAAAAACCATTTTGAAGTGCAAGCTTCAATAATAGATGTTATCCAGAATGTGTATGAGTGTATTTACGCTATAAATGGAAAAACAAAAGTTGATAGGAAATGGGCTCTTGCAGATATAAAAAGATTTAAGAAAAAGCCCGGAAATTTTGGGAAAAGATTAGAGAATGTTTATAAAAAAGGAAATTCTGAAAAAGAACTAGATAAAAAGATAGATATTTTAAGAAAATTAGCTAAAGAGTTAAAACCTTTTATAGAAAAAGAAGGAATCAAAAATTTGCCTGATTTGAAAGTGCCCAAATAAATTCTGAAACGAAGTTTCAGCAAAATTGTGCGAAGCACAGAGCAACAACTTCTCCTATTGGGTGGGAGGAAAATATGATTTCGTCT